>Ga0247611_10003642_pt1 | contig 22511 bp, 16 predicted proteins | sample 177DNAGHGhighgp2_FD_192422 | JGI IMG/M metagenome (GOLD analysis project Ga0247611, IMG submission 192422) | Sheep rumen microbial communities from Palmerston North, Manawatu-Wanganui, New Zealand - 1770 DNA GHGhigh gp2 | ecosystem: Host-associated > Mammals > Digestive system > Stomach > Rumen... | reverse complement strand
ATGCAGCAGTTCCAAGGCTACGGCCGAGCGAAGCGTCTTATCGGTAACCGGATTGCATAACTGTGCGCTGAGCAGTACAAGTAACGGGCGCAACTGTTTGCCGCGACGTGCGCCTACATAACGAAGCACCTCCTGCTGCAGTTTGTTATCTGCGCGCAGACTTTGCTCCATGAGTCGCTCGTATTGCTTCCATGCCTCCGCGATAGGTTGGCGAATGTCGGATAAGATATTTACCATAATTATGTCAATTTTTCCACCTGAGTTAATCGATTAGATTGATGAGCGTCAAGGCCGTCATCGCTTCTACTACCGGTACGGCACGTACGGCCACGCAGGCATCGTGGCGACCTTTTACACCGGCCTTTGGAGTAGAAGGGGTGGGCTTGAAAACGCAGCGGAAGACGATGTCTGTTCCGTCGGAAATACCTCCGGCAATACCTCCCGAGATATGGTTGATCTCACTTCCCTTTTTACCGACACCCTCAAAGCCCGTACCGTATTCAAAGCCTTTGCAGGCGTTGATGCTGAGAATGGCGAAGGCCAGTTCTGCCTGCAGTTTATGGAAGATAGGTTCTCCCGTACCGGCCGGAAGACCATGAATGATGCACTCGATAACACCACCGATAGAGTCTCCTTCGCTTTGGATGCGCTCAATCAAAGCCGAGAAAGCATTCGGGTTCGTTTCCTCGCCTACTTGGATGAGTTTAGCCTGAATGGTAATTCCTTTGGCCGCTAACTGCTGTTTGGCTATCTCGCCGGCCACCACCCGCGAAGCGGTCTCTCGTGCAGAGGCTCTACCTCCTCCCCGCCAATCGCGGATGCCGTATTTGATTTCATAGGTTTTATCGGCGTGCCCGACGCGGTAGGTGTGCTTAAAGGCTTCGTACGCCTCCGGCCGCGCATCGCGGTTACGAATGAGAAAAGCAATCGGAGTACCTAAGGTGATGAGTTCTCCGGATGGATCCGTGGCGATAACACCCGAAAGCCATTCGACTTCGTCGGGTTCATTCTTTGCTCGTGCGGAAACTCCGGTAACCTGTAACCCGTAACCGATGTCCCCTTTCCCAGCCCGTCGGTTCAATTCCTCGCGAATCATTTCTATGTTGATAGAAATGCCGGCAGGAACACCATCCAGCACACCTCCTACCGCCGCTCCATGCGATTCACCGAAGCTGGTAAAGGTCCATTTATCGCCAAAAGAATTCGCCTCCATAGGTACTATATTTGCATAAATCGGCTGCAAAATTACTAAAAAGTTTGCATATATGCAAAAAAAACACTATCTTTGCAGCGTTTTTTAATACGTATGACAATGAAAAAAGCAATAATTGGTATTTTCTTAGGTACAGTTACGGCGCTTTCTGCCGTAGCGCAGCAGTTGCCGAACAATCATTTTGAGAGTTGGCCCGAGACGTATAATGGCGATTTGCAGCCGGCCGCATGGCATGGATCGAACGTATCGCAGATAGGTTTGAAGTTCACGTTCTTATATCAAAAGCCCGGTCGCAACGGCGGGTATTGTATGTATGTGGCTGATCGTTCCGTAGGTGCATTAGGTATTACGGAGGTGGGTCCGGGTTATGTTACTTTGGGTCAGCCTTGGCAGTATCTGAAGGGCTTAAGCGTGAAGAGTGCTACGGCGGGTACGGAAGGTGGTATTGCATGGAAATACCGCCCGGATACGATGTCGGTTTGGATTAAGCGTACGGGTGATCATACGGCGGATGAGGATTTTCATCTCTTGTATTACTCTTGGCAAGGTACAGCGAAGAGCGGTCAGTACAAGAATAAAGTAGAGAAATGTACGTCTACCGAGCGTATCAATGAGGAATCCGATATTCGTCAGGCTACCGATGGCAATGAGTGCGGTACAGACCAACCGGTGAAGCAAGTGGCGGAAGGATGGTACCGTGCGCGTGCGAAGTACAGCACCTGGACACGGATTAAGGTGCCTATTTTCTATATGAATGACGGTCGTCCGACGATGTGCAATGTGATCTTCTCTGCGGGTAATTATCCGGCTTTCCGCGCGAACAACGGATTGTATGCCGGTAATGCCATTTATGTGGATGATGTGGAGTTGATTTATTCGTCGCGCATCGATCGATTAACGATTGATAATATCGTATGGTCGGAGTTCAATCCGGATAGTGAGGCGGTTCAGATCTATCGAATCGATAAGAAAGACACCCGTTCGGACTTTACGTTCGCCGGTTTCCGCGGTATTGGTTCGTTAACGAATATCAAGGGTCAAACGGCGCAGTTCAAGGGACGTAAATTGGATAAGCAAGAGATGAGTGTGGTGCCCGGTCAGGTGAATGGTAAACCGTGGGAGATTACCGTGAAGGCAGAGGACGGCAGTTCGACGCATACCTATAAGATCAAGGTAGTGCGCTAAGGAATGGTTGAGAGGAGAGAGAAAATTGGATTTAGGTAGTTTTAATACGATTGATTGGATCGCGTTGGGTGTAGTAGGTGCGCTGTTCTTGATTCAACTCTATTGGTACAGCCGTTATCTGGCCGCTCCGGCAAGACGGATGCGCAAGGATAAGAAAGCGAAAGCCAAGGGGCAGGAAATCGAAGAGCAACAAGAGTTACCGGGTGTAACGGTGATTTTGGCGGCGCATAATGAATGCGTGAACCTCTCGAATTACCTGCAGGCCTTGTTGACGCAGGAGTATCCGACGTACGAGGTGATCGTGGTGGATGATGGTTCGGAGGACTCGACGCGCGACGTGGTAGAGCAGTATATGCATCGTGATCCGCGATTAAAGATGACCTTTGTGCCGCATGAAGCGCGGGTGGGTTCAACCAAGAAATTAGCCATCACCCTGGCTGCTAAGGCAGCTCAATACGAATACCTGTTGTTAACCGATGCGGATTGTGTACCGGAGAGCAGCAGTTGGATTCGCGAGATGATGAAGGGTTTTGGCGCAGAACAAAAGGATATCGTGTTGGGCTTCAGTCCGTATTTTGAGGACAAAGGGCATATTAACCGATTGGTGCGCTTCGACACCTTGTTTAACGGATTGCATTACTTAGGCGCCGCGCTGTGCGGACATCCGTATATGGGCGTGGGGCGTAATCTGGCTTATCGCAAGCGTTTGTTCTTTGAATCGGGTGGTTTTTCGCATCTTATGACCAATAAGGCGGGTGATGATGATTTGTTTGTGAATCATGTAGCGACGCGTTCGAATACGGCCGTTGTGCTGAGTAGAGAGAGTTATATGTGGTCCACAGCGAAACAGACGATGAAAGAGTGGTGGCAGCAGAAACGCAGACATCTATCGGTTTCGCCGGCTTATATGACAAGTACAAAGTGGCGTTTGGGTGTAGAGCCGATGACTCGTGGGTTGTTTTATGCAGCGGTGCTGTTGATACTGGTAGGATACGGATGGCAGTTGCTGAAGGCAGGAACGATTGATTGGTTAAATCCGGGTTTCCTGGTACCGGCTGTGGCATTAGGCTTATTCCTTTTGCGATGGATTATTCAAACGACGATCATCAATGTGTCGGCACGTCGAATGGGGTTGAGACGCTTCAGTATGATGAGTGTACTATGGTTTGATATTGCTTTACCGCTGGTGAACCTCTGGATGTTGGCGGTACCGTTGAAAAAGCAATATAAATGGTAGTTAAAAGTTAAAAGTTAAAAGTTTAGAGTTTAGAGTTTAAAGTTTAAAGAAGATAAAATTATGGCAGAACAGAAACAATTATCGATTAACATTGCGCAAGATAAGGCGCAAGGTGTATTTGCAAACTTAGCGCTGATCGCGCATACTCCTACGGAGTTTGTATTGGATTTCGCACAAATTATGCCGGGTATTCAGCAGGCTAATGTAGTAGCGCGCGTGGTAGTAACGCCGGATCAGGCAAAGAAGATTCTGGGTGCGCTGCAGAATAACATCGCTCAATACGAGCAGAAGTTCGGTACCATAGAGCCGATAGGTGGTCCTGTCAAAGGCAGTACCCTTCCGTTGACCTTTACCGGCGGTGAAGCGTGATGCTTCGCATATTGAAGATTGAAAATTGAAAATTTGAAATTTTAAAACTTATATTATCATGAAAACTTTCCCTGCTTCGCAGTTAATCATCAATGCGGATGGTTCTGCATTTCATTTACATTTGAAACCGGAGTTCTTGGCAGACAAGATTATTTTGGTGGGTGACCAAGACCGTGTAAACATTGTAGCTTCGTTCTTCGATGAAGGTTCTATTGAGTGCGACGTTCAGAGTCGTGAGTTCCATACCATCACCGGTAAGTATCATGGCAAACGTATCAGTTGTATCTCAACCGGTATCGGTACAGATAACTGCGATATCGTGATGAACGAGATTGACTCGTTGGCGAATATCGATTATAACACCCGTACGGAGAAAGAGCAAAAACGCCAGTTGGAGATCGTTCGTATCGGTACATGCGGCGGAATGCAGGAGGATATTCCTCTGGGTACGTTCCTCGTAAGCCAGAAGTCGATCGGTTTCGATGGTGTTCTGGCGTTCTATCACGACCGTGACAAAATGTCTGACCTCGGCTTTGAGAAAGCTTTGGTTGACTTCATTGGCTATCCGAAAAAGGCGGCTGTACCGTACGTAGTATCGGCTAACCCGGAGTTGGTGGATCGCATCGCGAAGGATGATATGATGCGCGGTTGCACGATTGCAGCTAACGGTTTCTATGGCCCGCAAGGACGTAACTTGCGTGTGGATATCGCTGTTCCGGATATCAACGAGAAGATCTCTGCGTTCCGTTATGAGGGTCAACGCATCACCAACTACGAGATGGAAGGTAGCTGTATCGCCGGTCTAGCTCTGCATATGGGTCATAAGGCCATGACGGTTTGCTGCGTGATAGCACAACGTAAGGTGGAGGCAGCGAATACGGACTATAAGCCGCGTGTAAAGGAATTAATCAAGACTGTTCTTGAGCGCATCTAATTCAAATCACACATGTTAAATCTAAAATCTCAAATATTGCTGCTTTGTGCGGTAGTGCTTTGTGCCTGCCAGCCAAAGCAGCAAACTTCTTTCCAGTATAACGTGGATAAGTTTTATGACCTGGAGATCCTGCGCTACGATGTGCCGGAGTTCGATAGTTTGACGCTGCAGCAGAAGCAGTTGATTTATTGCTTGAGTGAGGCGGCGCTGTGGGGACGTGATATCCTGTTTGACCAGAACGGACGTTACAACCTGCGTATCCGTCGTGCGTGCGAGGCATTGTATCTCAATTATCCGTACGAGAAGGGTACGGCAGAGTTTGAGGTCTTTGAGAAGTATCTCAAGCGCGTCTGGTTCTCCAATGGTATCCATCATCATTACAGCGAGGATAAGTTCTTGCCGGAGTTTACGCAAGATTGGTTTGTAGCTGCTTGTGAGAAAGCCGGAGTGGAATATGACGAGGCGATCTTGCCGGTGATGTTCGATCCGAACGTGATGACGAAGCGAATGACCGCACAAGACGGTGTGGACCTGATAGCAGGTTCGGCTGGAAACTACTACGGCGAAGGTGTGACGCAGGCTGAGGCAGAGGCATGGTATGCGGCGCATAAGGACAACAGTTCTGAACCGCTGTGGATCGGTCTGAATAGCCAACTGGTGAAGAACGAGAAGGGTGAGATTGAAGAGCGCGTTTATAAAGTAGGCGGTCTCTATGGCGAAGCGCTGGAGCATGTAGTCTATTGGCTCAAAGAGGCGCAGAAATACGTAGAGAACGACCAGCAGCGTGCGGTATTGGAGAAGTTGATCGCCTTCAATGAGACGGGTGATCTCCAACTCTTCAACGAGTATTGCATTGCATGGGTGAAAGATCTGGAGAGCCGTGTGGACTTTGTGAACGGTTTTACGGAGACCTACACCGACCCGCTGGGTATCACCGGTACATGGGAGTCGATGGTGAACTTCAAGGACCTGACGGCAACCAAGCGTGCACAGTTGATTTCGGAGAACGCACAATGGTTTGAGGACCACTCCACAACCGATCCGAAATACAAGAAAGAGGAAGTGAAGGGTGTGAGTGCCAAAGTCATCACCGCGGCTATTCTGGCGGGCGATTGCTATCCGGCTACGCCGATAGGTATCAACCTGCCGAATGCGAACTGGATTCGTAAGGAGTACGGTTCTAAATCCGTGACGATCGACAACCTGATGCACGCCTATAACGAGGCTGCGAAAGGCAACGGTTTCAACGAGGAGTTTATGATCGACGATGAGATTCGTGAGATATACCTCAATTACGGTGCTCAATGCGGCGATTTACATACCGACTTGCACGAATGTGTTGGACACGGTAGCGGTAAACTGATGCCGGGTGTCAGCAAGGATGCGCTCAAAGAGCATGCTTCGACGATAGAAGAGGCCCGTGCGGACTTGTTTGGCTTGTATTATCTGGCGGATCCGAAGTTGGTAGAATTGGGTCTGCTGCCGAATGAAGAGGCGTTTAAGGCCGGATACTATCAGCAGATGATGAATGGAGCCATGACGCAGTTGGTTCGTATTGAGCCGGGTAAGGATGTGGAAGAAGCGCACATGCGCAACCGTCAACTGATTGCTAATTGGGTACTGGCGCATGTGACGCCGGAGAATCCGGAAGTAGAGATCATCGAGAGAGATGGCAAGCACTACCTGCGCGTGAACGACTATCAGGGTCTGCGTCGTCTGTATGGCGAACTGTTGGCTGAGATCCAACGCATCACTTCCGAGGGCGACTATGCGGCAGCCAAAGAGATGGTAGAGAGTTATGCGGTGAAGGTAAATCAGGAACTGCACAACGAGATCTTGGCTCGCTATGAGAAACTGAACTTAGCGCCATATAAGGGTTTTGTCAATCCGGTTTATACGGCTATTCGCGATGCAGAGGGCAATATCACGGATGTGACGATTGATTTCACGGAAGGATATATCGATCAACACCTGCGTTACAGTCGCGACTACTCGCCGCTACCCGATGTTAATTGATAATTGGTAATTGGTAATTGGTAATTCAACTTCCGATATCAAAATCTATAGCGAATAGAATTCTTCTATTGCAGGCTATCCATGGAGATCCGCTGATGCGGGTCTCTACGGGTATGCCGGATGATGTAGTCGTGCTGCACGATGCCTTAGAGGCTTTGCAGGAATATCAAAAATCAAAAATCGAAAATCAACAATCACCATTAGTTCTTCATTTGAAGAATTGTGGTACCGCTTTGCGGTTCTTGCAGGTTCATTTGGAGCAGTGTTATCCGGGCGAACCGATCGAGTTAACGGGTGATGAACGGCTGATGGAGCGCAAAGGCAAACCGACCAGCCAGATAGAATCTGCCCGTATACTGCATGGTTTGAATGTACCGGTTCAGGAAAACGAGAGTCCCTACATCACCATGTCTCGCGAACTCGCAAAGAATTATTCAATATCCAATATCCAAGATTCAATTGAAGCGGATTGGAGTGCTGCGGCTTTCTGGTATGAATATGTTGCGATTCATGGCGGGGTACTGTTATTAGAAGGTCTGAAGCGCGAGACGTTGCAAGGCGATAAGATGGTTGCGTCTTTGTACAGCAAATATTTCGGCGTGATCACTTCGTATACCGATGAAGGGGCAAAGATATACAAATCGTCCTTCCCGCTGAAGTATGATAAGGTAAGTATTGATTTCGAGAACATACCTGATCTCTATCCGGCGATAGCCTTTACCTGCGAGCGGCTCCATATTACCTTAGAGGCGACCGGAACTTCCCGTTTGCGGTTTAAGGAGTCGAACCGCTTGACGGCAGTGCGCTTACATGAGGTACGCAACGATCATCGAATGGCGATGGCGCTGATGTGTGCAGATTTCCCGGTGTCAAAAGAAGAGCAAGGGTGTATTGGAAAGAGTTATCCCCAATTTGTGGAGAATCTGCAGCGTGTGTTGGAGCAAAACCGCGACCGCACCGCGAGCACACCGTCCCCTAAGCGCGAACAGAAAGTACCGTCTATTTCTATCGGACATATTACACCCATCAAGGGCGTCAACGATGAAGGCAAAGGGAAAAAGTTTGCGTTAAGCAAGCTGATTCATGGTACAGATACGGAGTATCTATGGTTGCATGACGATGATATAGTGCGGCCGCAAGCCTCCAGAGGAGAGTGTAAATTGAAGAAGGAAGATCCGGATCTCATTATCTTGCCGCTTCGGATGGAGAGTGAGAACGAGAAGCCGAGTCTATTGGAGCAACTCCAGATAGCCGAATACGCAGCGATACAGGAATTGACGATGCGTACGGCAAAAAAGAACCAAGCTATCATGTGCTCTGGTGCGAACCTGATTGTAAGAAGAGAAGTGTGGCTGGAATGCGAGAGTGAGTTGCACCCGGAGATCCCGAGCGGGGATGATATGTTCCTGTTGGAAGCCGTGAAACGGAAAGGATATACGGTGGGTGTGATAGATGAGGAGGAGTATACGGCGATAGTAAGACCGGCGACCAATTGGAGAGCATTCTGGCGGCAACGGATGCGTTGGGCAGGCAAAGCACCGCATTATACGGATAAAGATATTCTGGATTACGGGAAATTTATTGTAGTGGCGAATGTGCTGCAGATTTTGTTCTTCCCGATCATCTTCATTAAGTTCCCATACGAGTACGGCCTGATAAAGGCAAGGATGAATAAAAATCACCAATCACCAATCACAAATCACAAATTATTTCTAACAGCTTTGCTGTTGGAAATACTCTATCCCTTTTATTTGTTGATTTGCCTGATCGGCGGAATGAATAACAAAAAGGAGTGGTAAACGAACCACTCCTTTTTTATTTATACGCGTGTTGCGCGTGTGTTGCGCGTGTGTTGCGCGTGCGTGTACTTACGCACGTGTGCGACGGCGACGATAGCAGAAGAAGGCATATACTGCAGCAAACAGCGCCATCAGCGGCCAAACGACATCACCCACTGGATCAAGGAAAGGATCACGTGGATCGGAGTTAACTTTACGAGGGCCACTCACTTCAGGTGTTTCTTGAGCTTCTTGCCGTGCTATAGCCTTTGCTCTAGTCGCGCCAACTTCAGTTAGCGCATCTATGCCGGTATTGAGATAAGAACCGGTATATGCTATAGCAGTATATTGAATACCTCTGCTTCCACTGCCGCTTGTTGTTGCGAGCATACCTATGCTGCCACTTCCGCCTCCTCCGACAGAATGCGGCGTAGCGCTGCTGGTCTGGTAAAGATGGAAGGTAGAGGTGCTACCCATGGATTGGTTCGGGATTTCCGAACGATAAACTATCGGGGTAGAGGATACTTTATGATGCAGCAGGGAAGTAGCCGACGGGCGCGAACCGGATAGCGTAACGGTAGAGTTACTATTAAAGGTAGGCGCGGAAGTAACGGCTACAGCACCGGGTTGTATTTCGGTAGTTGCGTTGCGGCTTTCGCGGAGCAGGTACATTACCAGCAGAACCCACAGGCCGGCAACAATAATGCCGACACCAATCATAATTTGTTTGTGACGTAGCGATATGGCACGTTGAACTGGACTCATCATAGCTTTCCTCTCTCATTAAAAGTTCAACATTTGTTTACCTGTAATATCGTATATCGCAGCGCCACGTTGGATATACACGTGGCCGTTGATAAGTATCTTCCGCGGGCCATCAGATACACCGATATTATCGATATCTGTGGTGCTTTGTGGCGACCTCTTACGCTCTACGCGAACAGAAATGATAAAACGAGTAGTGTTGTTCTCGCGACCTGTTGAGAACTCATAGGGCTCACTCATTAGGTCGTACCATTCGTTGGTCGTCTTATCGAACAACTTCACTTCCTTGACTTCATCATCACGATCAAACTTATTGTTATATGCGATCGTGTAGGAGCCGGAATAAGCGGTGAAGAAGTTCAAAGGAACACCCGTCTCTGCACTGGCATCAGGCAGGGCATTAAATGCCATCTCGCCTTCATTATTACGACTTGCCAAAACAGGTTTTGTTGTAATTTGTGCATATTGGTAATAGTCGCCACGCATCTTAACGAGGTCGCTCATCATATCGTAGCCATCGGTGAAGTCGTCGGAAATGAGCAGCGTAGTCTCATCTTTCTCGTCTTTGGAGTTGATAAGATCTATGGCACACCAAACAGGATGCTTATCTTCCTTCTCTTCGTATTCCGCGGGAGAGCGTCTTACAATAGAACTGCGACCGTTTACTTGGCCTTGATCCAGAAGAATTCCTTGTTCTGCAGCAGGATTAGTACCCCCTATTTGTACAAAGTAGCATGTGAACGGCTTCATCGCGTAGTCTGCGAGTGCTACTTGGCGGTACTCCGACCAGCCATTATTGACGGGTTCTACAATATAGCGCAGGTCATTCACCGGATCATTGAACTTATAATGTCCGTCCCACGGATCTACGCTATGGTCTTCTACAATCTCACCTCTTAATACCGGATTTTCAATATCGGATGAGTATGGCATGAAGTAAGGGTTACCAATCAAGTTCCATCCTCTATGGTTAGCGCGCACTTGTGTGTAATCCTTGTCACATCCATAGCCATAAACGCCTGCGATAGTCTTATTGGTTTTTTCGTCAGCAATTACGGCATTAGCCATCGGGAAGCGAAGCTCTTTCTTGATAATATTGTCTCCAGGAAGGGCAACGATATAGCCGATACCTTTTTTCAACACAGAACTTGCTCCTACCATTTCCCAGCATCCTCCGGCTTGCGTAGCTGCACGTTTTTCTCCATTGTACCATTTCAACAGATAATCGGTTCCTAACACAGCAGGATCGCCGGTGGAGAAGGTAATATCGCTTACATTACAATCGTAAGGCAAGGTGAAGTAGTGCCAATTGGTAGGATCAATGCGCACATCCAGATAAACAGCATTTGTTTTGTTGATGTCCAATCCTCCTTGAATATCAGCCGTGGCTATTTCATCTTCCTGGCGACGGAAGGCGAGCGAATTAACCGTATAGTTGTAACCGGCACCATTTGGTACTACCAATTTACCTCCCGGATATATTTTCAAATCACGTACTTCGTTAATATCACCATCTGTACCGTCTGCTACTTTCGTTAATGTTCCTCCATCCAGTACAACAACATCGCAAGCGCGACAAATAGTTGCGTCTTTGTAGTGAGTATGGAATATGTCGTCAGTGGTATTCTTAGCACCTGTAATCATAATAGGAACTTTAACATCTTTGCGGATAACCAAGTTATCACTACCATCTTTGAGCTCGATACGTACCATAGTACACGCTTTGTCATACAAGTCGGCAACAGGAATGATATAGGTGCCATCAAACGGGCTGCTCTTGAGGTCGTCAAAAGTAGTAGAACCACCTACAGGGTCAAAATCAATATAGTAGTCGTTGTAGTTATAACCACCTACCACAGCAAATCCTGTACATGAATTCGACATGGCGGCATATGGATAAACCGTGGTGGATCCTGGAATTTGTACGCCCTTCCACTCGCCTTCATAATCCTCCGGCGTACCATCATTATCAGCATCATAGGAGTATGCGCTTAATGTGACGAAATCGGTTGTATTAAGTGCTACTGCTGCATGGCCCGACTTAACAAACTTACGGCGGATAAGCAAACAACGGTTGGTAGATAGTGCATAGGGGTATGTTTCTGTATTGTCGTTATTGGCTTGATAGCCGGTTGTGGTGTACCATCCTCCCGGTTGATCCATAAAGTCATTATGATCATATCCGCTTGAGAAAGACTGAAAACTAGCACCTAAACGAGTTAAACCTCCAGCTTTGGTTCCTGCGCCGATTAAGTCAATCGGGTCTCCATCGGGATTTAATAACATGATGCCATCATCTCCGTTGAATTTGAGTTCCGGAGAAGAAATACGGATGTATGTGCTGAATTTAGAATGTTCTTCATCGTCGCGTGCGCAGGCTATGATTTCATCATCCTCACTAGCAGCTGTGTATGTAATAAGGATTAACTCCTCATTAGATTGAAGCTCTAACTCATCCGCAGTTAAGTGCTCTCCTGATTTTTTTGTAATGTCAGAGAATTTCGTGAATGAAAAGGCGGGTGTTTCAGAGGTACCTTTACCGGCTTGCGCCTGACCTAATTTGTAGTTGGAGAGGTCAACGGTATTTAAGGTACCATTAAATATTGCTAATAACTTTACGCTTGCTGCCGCCTCGAAATACTTGCTAAAGAAGATATCGTCAGCTACGTTAGCATGCGGGTCACCATGCGTCTCTTCGGTAAAGGTCGTGAGCGTTAAATCAGCATCACCATTGAAACTAACGACTACAGCATCTGTCTGCCATTCTGCAATATCCAACTTGATCTCTTCTGTTGTGAATGAACCTAATGCGGATACACACGTACCTCCAGCCCATACTTTATAATAGTAGGTAGTATTACTCGTCAAAGCATTAACCGTATAAGGTGAAGTACAAGATGTGTGGTCTGAACCAACTTGCGTGTTGCATTCCGCATCTTCATATACGCGGATGGTTGCAGTGGCGGCCTCGCACGTCCAAGTAATGGTAGCAGTCGTCGTAGTAACAGTAACGATACCTAATACTGGCGAATCTTCACAAGGCGTTGTGGTAAACGAGCCATGGTATGCAGGGAAGCAAGAATAGGGATCGCTACCTTGGGACCGAATCGTGAAATCATAACTTGTTTCGCTTGCTAAACCGGTAATGGTAGCGGTTGTGCCATCTACACTAGTAACTCCTCCGGTGCATGTCACCGTATAACCTGTTGCGTCAGGAACAGCTGTCCAAGTAATAGTTGCTCTATCCGATTTTGGAGTAACCGTTGGAGATGTAGGTGCAGGAAGACATGTTCCGCAAACGGTAGAGTAGTCGGAATAGGTGGTTCCTCCGCCATCTTTCTTGTACAAGTAAACAGCTTCTTGTCCACTATTTTTATAGAATCTAAAATATCCGCTTGGGTTGTAATTGAAGACAGGACCTGCAGGTACTGATATTTCAATATCACTGGCACTTTGAAATTCTATGGTTAGTGGGTAATCATCTGCTGTTGTGGCATTTGCCGAACAATCCAGACCATTACTATTTGCAGTTCGATAATTATATTTTCCGTCTTTCGTTTGTAACAGATACGTGTTGGAGCTACCGATTTTCGAGATAGTAACGTTATATGTGTCACCCCATGTGCCATCTACTGTGGAACCACTTAAGTTTGTACCAGGGTTAACGTACACACCTTCTTCTCCTATACCGCCAGTGCCTGTGCCTCCAATTCGACCATCCGCGAAAGTGGTTGCATCATATGCAATCAGATAATCACCTGCCCAGTTTGCTTCACCGGGATCTGAATCTACCAACAAGTAGTCTCCGCTTCCAGCGCCAGCACTTGTAGAAGCGAATACTGCGTAGAATTCCGTGTTACTATTGATGTACACACTGGACATGTCACCAACAGTCTTATACATCGGAGTCGGAGCGACATCTACCGGATCAATAACAGCAGAGGTTGTCCAACCGATAAACGTTTTACCTCCACAGACAGACGCTCCATTCGGGTCCGTTGGTAGTTGCGTAATTTGACCGCCTTGAAGTGCTTTTGTGGTAGGAGCGGGTGAACCGGCTGTATATTCTTCGTCATTCACTATCCAAGTAACTTTATTGTAGATGGTCAACGTGTAAGAAGCTGTTACTTCATTCTGACAAGCCACACCGGTGTTTTTAGCAGCCAAAGTGGCTGTAATAGTAACAGGAGATCCGCTACCGGTAGCTTGTACTAAAGTCACCTCTCCGGTGGAAGGATCAACAGTCGCTTTGGAGGTGTTGTCACTGCTATATGAGATGGTAGCGCCAAGCGTATTGTCCGGCGAAGAAGCTGCGATAGTGAATTTGCCACTACCTAATACTTTCTCAACAGCAGTTACGCTACCGGCAAAAGAGAGTGTAGGAGTGGTACATTCGATAACCACTTCTCCATTAACAGCAACGTTCTTTTCGCTTGCCCCACCTCCAGATACAGCAATATTATCATTGTAAGTGCCTACAGATAGGCCACTAACAAGGCGCACATAAATGGTTGTGCTACTAACCGTCCCTGCAGATTCCGTCAAGGTAAGCGAACTGTTCCAAGAACTACCATTCAGGCTGACTTGATAGTTGGAAGGTGCTGTAACGGTAAGGTTTCCTGTTAAGTTACTTCCTTTTACAGTGAATGTCTGAGAAGCACTTGGGCCTTCTCCGTAATTGTAGCTAAAGGCAGAGAGTGTGCCGGATGTGGAAATAGTAGGACCGCTTGAAGCTTTGTAGATTTTGATTGCATGTTGTCCGCTTGCGTAACAGGAGAATAAATCTGAGCTACTATTCTTCCTGATATAGCGCCCTGTAGTGCTGCAATAAATGTCAGCTTCACTGGAAAAACCATCAATCGAGATAGACCAAACACTATTTTCGTTGCTTGCATCTTGTGTCCTCAAATAGTTGTTTGAACCGGGACTATATAGATATTTGCTATCATGAGTGACAAGTTCCCATTCACTACTATTTGCGGTTAGTGTGAAGACTTCGACATTATCTCCGGTTACAGTTACGGTTGTCCCGTTAAGTTCCCAATTAGAGGCAGTGGAAGCACGGTTGTTTGGGTTTTGAGTGGTACTTAAAGCCGCGGTGCCTCCTGTGTTAAGGATAATAATTTGATCTCCGTCTTCTAAATCATCGTCATCGGTAACTAATTCGTAGTCTGTTCCGGTAATAGCTTCTGTGGTAAATGATTTTTGATCACTATATTCTGTGCCATGACTATTCGTGGCATAAGCACGAACGTAGTAAGTGGTGTTAGGAGTTAGACCGGTTACAGATTTATTGAGTACTCCGGATGTGTAACTGTCAATAGTTGCTTTGGTTCCGGTTGTGGTTGTCGGAGTCGTGCTTGTTCCATATACGAATCCTACTTCCGTGAGTGAACAATCAGTACCTGCCGAAACACCTGCAGAAGTGGAGAACGTAGCACCCGTGGCGGTAATGCTGCTAACGGCGTTCATGATATTTCCAACAGTCGGATCTACATCGCAAGAAGAACCGCCACCCGAAGTTTCGGCATTTACACCCCATATTAAACACCGCTCAGAACAAGCTAATTTAATAGACGTGGACGATGTTACTCCAGTAAGCGTATATGTTTTATACTCGTCGGTGTTATTCGGAGTAATTGTATAGGTTGTGGACGACCCTGCAACTCCTGAATTAGGAGTAAGTGTAACTGCGCCTGAAGGAGAAATGCTAACACCGGTAGCGGAGGTGGAAAGTGTAAGAGTATTACTATTCTTACCATTCCATGCGGCAACATGTATAGTCAATGTTGTTGTGCTAGCAGGAACTGTAATGTAAAAATCACCAGCATTGCCACTAGAGCCTAACTTCATAGCATTATATTCTACGTCGGAAATGCTAGCTTTTGATAGTGTAGCTTTTGTTCCTCCTGAGGTACTAAGTGTTACGTTGCTAGTGTAAACCGTTGCTGCTGCTCCCCACGCATGCAAACTAAATGCAGTCAGGAAGACAAAGAGGATAGGCAAAACACGGCAACGAGACGGTAATGAGACGCCAACGGTGCGTGGGGAAACAACGGTCTTGGTTTGATTAGATAAAAGGTAAATGTTTTTCATATCAATTGGGTTTATATATCCATATTTATTATACACATGCGGCGCGAACGCGGGTACGTGCGGGCACGTTGTGCAAAAGAGTGTGCAAAAGTACAAAAAAAATATGAAACCTGCAAATAAAATTGCAAATTTTAACAAAATTCAACTTTTTTGAGCGAACAAAATCATTAACGATAAATTGACAACCCGTATTTAGTCCTACTTTCCTCCTACTTGCCTCTTACTAAAGTCCGTTTAGCGTCTTACGTTCTGTGACGGAAAAGAATACAAAAAAATGCACACGGTGAGGTGTGCATTTTATCCATAAAGCGGACGTTGGATGATTTATCCGACTACTCCGCTGAAGCCCATGAAGGCCATCGCCAAAAGACCGGCTGTGAGCAGCGCGATCGGCGTGCCCTGCATCGCTTTCGGAACTTTATTGAGCGCTAACTGCTCACGGATACCGGCGAATAGGACGAGTGCCAACGCAAAGCCGAGTGCCGTAGCGAAGGCGAAGAGTGTTCCGGAGAGCAAACCGTACTCTGCGCCTGCGGGCAGGCTGGCCAGCAGTTTCTTCTCGTCCGCCACGATGATGGCTACACCGAGAATACAGCAGTTGGTCGTGATGAGCGGCAGGAAGACGCCGAGGGCCTGATAAAGCGCCGGACTGATCTTCTTTAAAATGATCTCGATCATCTGCACGAGGGCCGCGATAACGAGGATGAAGAGGATGGTCTGCAGGAACTCTACATGCCAAGCCTTGAGCAAGATCTGCAGCAGATAAGTAACTATCGTAGCTACGGTGAGCACAAAGGTCACCGCTGCGCCCATACCAAGCGCCGTGTCTATTTTCTTACTTACTCCCAAGAACGGGCAGATACCTAAGAACTGGCTCAAAACGATATTGTTAACGAATATCGCAGAGACGAATATCAAAATATAAGGTAACATAAGTCAATATTTGAAATTTGATATTTGAAATTTGATATTTAGTTACTTTTTCTGCAGCTTGTTCATGATAGCCATGAGGTAAGCGAGGGCGATGAATGCACCCGGCGCCAGGACAAAGATGAGGGCTGCGAAGTTATTCGGGAAAATCTGGAAGCCTTCGAACGTGCCGATGCTGAAGATTTTACCGGAACCCAGGATCTCGCGGCAAGCGCCCAGCAAGGTGAGTGCCAGCGTGAAACCAAGACCCATGCCGATGCCATCGAGTGCGCTGAGGCCTACGCTGTTCTTTGCTGCGAACGCTTCGGCGCGACCGAGAACGATACAGTTCACTACGATCAGCGGGATGAAGAGTCCCAGCACCTCGTAGATAGACGGCAGGTATGCCTGCATCGCCAGTTGGACGATGGTCACGAAGGTCGCGATGACGACGATAAACGCAGGGATACGTACCTTATCAGGGATGAGGTTCTTGAGCAGTGAGATCACGGTATTCGAGCAAACGAGCACGAACATCGTAGCCAAGCCCATGGACATACCATTGATGGCGCTGGTGGTTGTGGCCAGCGTAGGACACATACCTAATACCAGTACAAAGGTCGGATTCTCTTTGAGAAGACCGTTGGTGAGTGTTTTTAATCCGTTACTCATGATTTACCTCCGTTTCGTTGATTTGGGCAGCACCGGTCGTAGCTTCTGTTACTGTCTCTACTGCCGGTTCTGTGGGTTGATTTTTGAGTTGGCTGGCGCCGGTCACTGCCTGCACCTCGTCCTCTTTGAAAGCGGAATACGCTTCGCGGATAGCCTTGAGGAAAGCGCGAGACGAGATTGTAGCCGCTGTGATAGCATCTACATCGCCGCCATCCTGCTTTACCAAGAGTTCGCCGCCTTTGCGACCGCGGATGTCCTGGTTGCCTTTTTCGGTCTTGAACCAGTTGGAGATCTTATCGCCCAAGCCCGGCGTCTCTTGATGCTCGAGCACGGTGTAATTGATGATCTCTCCTTCGGGGTTGAAACCGACCATCAGTTTCTGCTCTCCGCCGAAACCGGTACCGCTGGTCTCAACGGCAGCGCCGATGAACTGACCGTCTTGGTGAATATTATGAATGACCCATTTCTTATCGTTTCCTTCCTCTGCGAGGATGGTGTCGGACGTGATTTGAATCTCTACGGTTGCTTCTGCGTTCGGGAGAACGACCTCGCGGATAGCCGCCTGACGTTTCTGATTCTGCTGGTCTTCTATTTTGTCCTTCGTGAGCGAGTAGATACCAGCCAAACCGGCAGCTGCTACCACGGCGATCAGCACGAGGCTCAGCACCATATTCAGGAATGTACTTTCTAATTTCTTCATAGCCGGTCCTCCTTATTTACGTTTTTCTCCGAACCGTTGCGGACGGAACTTGTTCAACAATGGAACGCACGCGTTCATAATCAGGATAGCGAACGACATACCTTCAGGGTAGTTACCCAGCAGACGAATCACCATCATGATAACTCCGATGCCGACACCGAAGATGATCTTTCCCCACGCGGTCATCGGGCTGGTGACGTAGTCGGTAGCCATAAAGAATGCACCGAGCATCAAGCCACCGGTGAGCAGTTCGTAGGCTACGAACGAACCCGTCGATATAGCTTCGTTCGGTACTCCGCCGAACCAGCTGACGCACGCCGCGAAGAGGGCTACGGTAGCGATGATGGCAACAGGGATATGCCAAGTGATAACGCGCATAGCGATGAGGAAGATTCCTCCGATGATGAGCGCGAGGGCGCATACTTCACCGAGCGAACCGCCCATAGCACCTACCAGCGAGTCCCAAAGGCTGGGCAGCGCATTTGTCGTGTCGATGGCATCCTGACCGTTTTTCAAACCCACCAGATGCTTGAGGTAATAGAGCGGGGTGGCACCCGTTTGGGCGTCTACATAACTGGTAGCAAAGCCTTTGGCTACCGGCCAGGTCGTCATTTGCTGCGGGAAAGAGATGAGCAGGAACACACGTCCTACGAGAGCGGGGTTGAAGGGGTTTTGACCCAATCCGCCGAAACTCATTTTGCCTACGCCGATTGCTATGAGTGCACCTAACACGACGATCCACCAGTCGATGTTCGACGGCAGGTTGAAAGCCAGCAACAAACCGGTAAGTGCGGCCGAGAGGTCTCCGATCGATTTACCGCTCTCCTTCAGCAGGAAACGGCTGATGAGCCACTCGATGAGCACGCAGGCCGCTACACTGACAGCGGCTGTGATGAGTGCTCCGATGCCGAATTCCAGCACCGATACCACATACGCGGGCATCAGCGCCAAAATGACCAAGAGCATATTCCGGCGGACACTATCGCCACTATGGACGTGCGGAGCCGGAGTTGTAATAAAATGTGCCATTTTATATTTTTAATTTTCAATTTTCAATTATCAATTTTCAATTATTTTGCGGCTTGAGCAGCTGCTGCTCTTTCCCGCAAAATACCTCCTACTTTCGCTTTACCCGGACGGATATGATCGAGCAGACGACGATGCGCAGGACAGGTGAAGACGCAGCAACCGCAGTCGATGCAGTCCATAATATCGTGCTTCTCGAGCTCATCCCACATCTCCAGTTCCTGCAAGCGGCTCAGCAGATACGGCTCGAGTCCCATCGGACAAGCCTGCACACACTTACCGCAGCGGATACAGTTCTCTTCTTCTGCGCGCTCGCACTCGGCGGCATCCAAGAAGAGCAGTCCGCTGAGGCGTTTATAAGCCGGCATATCTTCTATATGATCCATCGCGCGACCCATCATCGGACCGCCGCCGATGATCTTACCCGTGTTCATCGGGATACCGCCTGCGAACTCGATCACTTGCTCGATCGGTGTACCGAAACGAACGGAGTAGTTACCCGGTTTCGCTACGTTCTTACCGGTGACGGTCATCACGCGGCTGATGAGCGGTTTGTTCTTCTGTACGGCCTCGTAGATAGCGAAGATCGTAGCTACGTTATCTACTACGGCGCCTACCTCAATCGGTAGCGCACCGCTCGGCACTTGACGACCGATGCAGGCGTCGATGAGCTGTTTCTCACCGCCCTGCGGATAACGCAACTTAAGCGGCATTACCTCGATACCTAATTGTGCGTTCGCCAACTTCGTCATATGCTCGATGGCATCGGGTTTGTTATTCTCAATACCGATGATAGCGCGTTCCACTTGCAGGGCCTTCATCAATATCTTGATGCCGACGATGATCTCTTCGCCGTGCTCCAGCATCAACTGATGGTCGCAGGTCAGATACGGTTCGCATTCTACGCCGTTGACGATGAGCACTTCGGCCTTCTTTCCCGGAGGCGGCAGCAGTTTGACGTGCGTCGGGAAACAAGCACCTCCCAGACCTACGATGCCGGCTGCGGCGATCTTGTCGATGATGGCTTTCGGCTCCAGCGTACACTGGTTCTCGAGTTTGTCGGAGCGGTCGATCTCCGGCAACCATTCATCGCCTTCTACGTCGATATAAATGGCCTGACCGGGTGCACCCCATGCGTCTTTCCACTCACCGATCTTGGTGACCGTACCGCTGACCGGCGAACAGATATTCGCGCTCACGAAACCACCGGCTTTTGCCAGCAGTTGGCCTACTTTCACTTTTGATCCTGCTTCTACAACAGGTTGCGTCGGAGCACCTATATGCTGCACAAGCGGAATGATCGCCTGCTTGGGCAGCGGGCACTCCGTGATGCGTTGCAGCGCGGAGAATTGTTTGTTATCACGCGGATGAACACCGCCGATATGAAATGTCCTCATTATTTATTCATTTTAACATTTACACATTTAACATTTGTTCATTTCTTCTGCGCCAACGCGACTAAGTTGGGGAACACGGCTCTCGGTGTAGCGAGCGCTTTGATCTTCGCAGCGATCACCGGGTCGAAGCCCGGAGCGGTCTCCCGCTTATCGGGAGAAGCGGCCTCATCACTCGGGGTGAGGATGCGTTTTACTTCATCCATCGTGGGTTCACCTCCTACAGGGCAAGACAGCCCTTCAATACCTCCCGCTTTGACACATGCCTCCGCGAAATTACGGCAGCCGGCAAAACCGCAACCGCCACAGTTCGCACCGGGCAAAACGGCCTGCACCAGGTCAATACGGGGATCTTCCTCTACTTTGAAGAGTTGGCTGACGACGTAAAGCAGCACGGCGGCTACAAAACCCGTCACTCCCAAAACTCCCATGGAAATAAGAATCAGTTCCATATACTATTGATAATTTTTAGATTTTGCGTTTTTTACAGTTTGCGGGCGGTGAAGCTGAACTGCTTCTGCAGCTTCGAGCGGAAGAGACGCAACGCCAGGAAATACAATGCCATGGAGGCCAGCGAGATAGAACCGACAACCGCTTCATCCAGCGCAGTAGCGATATCCAGGATCGTTATCACCGCAATCATCACCAGGAACGGAACGATGTACGCCAATAACACAGCCTTCCATGCCAATTGCTCCCTTACCTCCACTTCCACGCGGTCACCTACGTTCATCGGCTCCAGCATAAATGCGTCCATCTCTTTTTGCTGACTTTCAGAGGACATACACATACTTTTCGCCTTGCATGCCGCACATGCACTGGTCTGCAAAATAACGATGTGCGCCATCTTGCCCTCCGTGCTCAGCACGATTCCTTCATGTCTGATTAATTCCTCCATAGCCCCCCAAAAAGCGTGCAAAGGTACGAAAAGTTTTTTATATACGCAAGTGCGCGCGAACATTTTTATAAAAAAATAAGCTTTTTTTAAGAAAATGCGCAATTTTCAATTTTCAATTTTCAATTTTCAAATTTTCTTTGTACTTTTGCATGCTAAATTTGTGATAATATGCCCCGAACCGTATCAAAGTTAAAAAATAACGACATCGATGAGCGTAGTGCAGAACGCTCTATCCGTGTGGAGAAGGAGAGTTGGTGGATGACGCTGAAGCACTATGCGATGGCACGCGAGACGCGAATGATTCTCGGTGTGCTGTTGCTGTTGTTCTCGGTGATCGCGCTGTTGGCGTACGTGAGTTTCCTGTTCACGGGCACGGCCGATCAGTCGGTGCTTTCGCAGGCCTATGCGGACCAAGTGGCGAATCGCCATGAGATTCGTAATATATTGGGTCTTCCGGGTGCTCGCCTGGCGCGTTTTCTCATTGACGGTTCATTCGGTTTTGTCTCTATTCTGCTGGTGCTGATGTGTGGTACGTACGCTTTGCGTATTATGCATGTATTAAAAGACATCAAGGCCATTAAGATCTTCTGCACCACGGCTTTCTGGGTGCTTTGGGGTTCCATCGTGCTGGGTTTCATTCAGCAACTGGCCAATATCGGCGCCTTCCGATGGGGCGGTCGTTTCGGCGATGCAGCAGCCTTGAAGATGGAGAGTTATGTACACATCACCGGCATGGTATTGATCTTAGCGGCCGTACTGGTGATCTTCCTTATTGTCACCGATCCAAAGTTCATCGATCGCTGCAAAGCCTTTGGCTTCTGGTTCGTCGGCTTGTTTAAGAAAAAACCGAAAGTGGCGGAGAATGGTGAGAATGGTGAAAATGGTGAGAATGATGAGAATGGTGAGAATGATGAGAATGATGAGAATGATGAAGTGACGATCGATATTCCGTTGGTAGACGAGGAGACCGAAGAAAAACCGAAAACGGAAGGAGATGAGGACAAAGTGACCTTTACCATTGAGCCGGTGAGCGAAGAGGAGTCGGATGAGTCCGTCGAGGAAGAAGGGAAAGAACCGGAAGAACCGGAAGAGGAACCGTTGCCCGATGATGGCGGTCCGACCGACGGTACGCTGGCTGACCTGCTGGAGAAAGAGGAGAGTCAAGAGACCAAAGCTGAGAGCGGAAAGAAAAGAACGAAGAAAGAGCCGGAACTGGAGATCGAGGATGTGAACGAAGATGAGTTATACACTAAGGATCCCGATGCGCTGTTGGCGAAACTCGGTCCGTACGATCCCCGCAAAGACTTGGAGTTCTTTAA
>Ga0247611_10003641_pt1 | contig 22516 bp, 23 predicted proteins | sample 177DNAGHGhighgp2_FD_192422 | JGI IMG/M metagenome (GOLD analysis project Ga0247611, IMG submission 192422) | Sheep rumen microbial communities from Palmerston North, Manawatu-Wanganui, New Zealand - 1770 DNA GHGhigh gp2 | ecosystem: Host-associated > Mammals > Digestive system > Stomach > Rumen... | reverse complement strand
ATCCGATTGCAGAGGCTGAAATCTATGCACAGCTCAATCAGATCGTAGATGACCGAACAGCCATCTATATCAGCCACCGGCTGTCATCCTGCCGCTTCTGCGACGAAATCCTTGTTTTTGATCACGGTCAAATCATTCAGATAGGATCGCATGAAGAACTTGTACGCCAGGAAACAGGAAAATACTATGCGCTATGGAACGCTCAGGCACAGTATTATACGGCGAATGGCTAAGTGAACATTATTACACGAATATGCCCTGCAAGCCTCAAACTTGCAGGGCATTTCTATGTACGCACCGCAGGGGCCTCCTGCGGTGTATTCTTCTGTCTTAGCGTCCTCTGTCATAGTCATAGCTGCGAGGGCGGGTCTGCTGCCGCCTTGCATCGTTCCTCCGCTTGACCTCCGCTTCCATGTCCCGGAGCTTCTTGCGGATGCTCTCTTTTTCAGGCGGTGCTTGCTGGGTCTGCTGCCCTCCGTGGACTTGTCGCTCCCATGCGGCCAGATCACGGTTGTACTGCTCCACAAGGATCGTAGCCTCGTCATACAGCCGCTTGAAAGCCTGTACATCGGGATAGCCATCCTCTTTGAGGATACCGGGCAGCCGGTCCATCCGAAGGTCGATTTCCTGTTGTACTCTTGCAATCTTTTCCTGTAGAGCCTTACGCTCTTTGCCCTTGAACAGTCCTGTCGTCTCGGCAAGCTGTTTTTCCAGCTTGGGAAGCTCCCCATGCATGAGCTGCTTGACTGCCCTGGCTTCATCCTGAACCTTGACCATCAGTTTTTGCATCTTGCGGTATTCCGCCATGTCAACGGACAGGGTTGGCTTGGGCGGGGCTTCCGTTTCCCGTATCAATACCTGTAGGATTTCTTTGGCCTTTTGGATGATCTCCCGGAACAGTCCCGGCAGCCAGCCGTGCTTCTGCACGGACCGGGTGGCCTCGTCGTAGACGTGTTCGTTTCTGAGCTCTATGATCTTGGATTCTTCGATCCCGGACACCAACGCCATATCCGCCGTTCTGTTCCAGTCGTGCCGTGCGGCATTGTCCGCCTCGATCTCCGCTGCCTTCGGGTTGTTTTTCCCGATCTTCTTGGTGGGGAGATAAACGCTATTCGGGTCAAAGACTTTCAAGCGCCGTTCCGGATCATGGATGTGTCGGTTGATCAGAGCGGTGTAGAACTGCTTGGCCTCATCCAGAAACCGTTCATTCTTGAATACCTCGTCCTTTGCTGTGAACAGGTGTTTTTCGTAGGCCTCGCCTTTCTTGATGACGGTGCAGCCCTCCCGGATTTGGCCATCCTCACCGGTGATCTCCTTCTTTGTCCGTACCCGCTTGCCGAGTTCATCATAGAACACGCTGCGGGTGGCGATCTTGACCTCCGGCTCCGGCAGCAAGCGCCGCTCTGAGAAGATCAGATGGATATGATAGTTTTTCTTGGTCTTGTTGTGGTGGAGCGCCGAGACACATTCCACGTCGTACCGTTTCTTGAACTGCTCCGTGAACTCCCGCAGCACCCGGTTGGGATCAAACTGCGTGTATTCCTCCGGCAGAGCAATGATCAGCTCCCGCGCCTCGATACATTTTCCCTCTGTCCCATAGCGTTTGAACTCCTCCTGACACTCCTTCGCCAGATCGTTCCAGAAGGTCATATCTTCCCTTGTGGAGAAGGTGGCATAGAGGTGTTCCTGCCGCTTGGGATCTGAGATATACGATATTCTTCCCTTGACATTGGACAGCTTCGACATCTGGACAAAGCTGTGCCGTGCCATCGTTCACCTCCGTTCTTTCGTCCTTCGTGCGTCCTCTTTTGCAACTGCGGATGCAGTTGCCGCTGCGGTGCCGATCATAAGTCGGCAGTGCAGCGATAGAAAAATGCGCCGGCATTTTTCTCTGTATCGAATGTGAGGCATACGCCCCGAACAGTCGATACAGGCCCTCCGCAGGAGCGAAATGCCTCTTGTACAAATCGCCAGATTTGTGCGAGGGGTGTATTTCGCTCTCAAACGGCGAGGCCTTTTACCTGCTGTGTTCATCCTTAGCGCACCTCCCGGACATCTGCCTGATTGAGAAGGTTTCTTCCCTGATTGACCGTCATAAAGTTCTCCAGCGTATCCCTTCGGATGATCGTCTTTCGACCCACTTTGAGCACGGGCAGCTTGCCCCAGTCCACCAGCTTCCGCATGGTGTTTCGTCCGATCCCGGTCATTTCGGCGGCTTCGTCGATGGTCATTCCCATTTTGGGTTCTTTCATGTTATCACCTCCATTCTGCAAATACCTGTTTTGCAACCTTTGCTCTGTCATTATACTTATTCCACCTCTAGTTGTCAACTCATTCTGCAACCATTTAAGAAATATTTTTGAGATTATACGCATAATAGGGTTGCAAACTGAGTCTTCATGTGTTATACTTGCATTCGTTAGGAGGTGAACGCCTTGAAACCAAAAGAAATGTTCAGCCCGAAACAGGTCGGAGAACGAATCAAGGAGCGCCGGACAGAACTCAAGCTGTCCATGCCGGAGCTGGGAAAGCGGATTGGTGTCAACAAATCCACTATCCAGCGGTATGAGGCGGACGGGGTCGATCCGAAGCGAACTATGATCATCAACGGTCTGGCGGAAGCACTTCTCACCACTCCCGAATGGCTGACGGGACTTTCCGATGATAAGGAGTACAGCATCTATACCGTCTGTCAGATGGACTTGGAGAAGCACATCAAGGGCTATCTGGAAACGGTGACCTCTACCGTCAATGGCGAGCCGCATCAGCAGCTGTTGACCACCTTCCTCGGTCAGATCGTGGACCTCTACACCATCCTCACTAAGTATTGGGCAGTGTCCATGAAGAAGGTCGATGAAGTGGCGGAGGACGAAGGGCTGAAAGAGTCCATCGGCAAATATGCGATCCATATCGGCTCCATCACCGAGCAGGTCTATCAGAAAGAGATGGAGGTCCCGATAGAGGACATGAAGCGATACCTGGACGGCATCCTGCATCTGTACGATGAGGGCCGGACAAAGGTATCCATCCCGGAGCTGTTCGGGATCGTCGATCAGGCGAAGCAGAAGCTGATCGAAAAAGGTACATAAGTACCGTGGCACCTTGAAATACGAATACGGGAACGAAAAAAACCGGTCATAAAGACCGGCGGATATGGTAACACGCACACCATATGTCACAGACCCGATTGCCACGGATACGGAAAGGAGAATTACGATCTATGGCGAAAGGATCTGTCAGAAAGAAAGGCAAAAAGTGGTACTACCGCTTCTACGTCGAAGACGAGAGCGGAAATCTGGTGCAGAAGGAATACGCCGGAACAGAGAGCAAGTCCGAAACGGAAGCCCTGCTCCGCAAGGCGATGGAAGACTACGAGGCAAAGAAGTTCGTTGCCAGGTCCGAAAACGTCACGGTGGGCGATCTGCTGGATATGTGGATCGAGGAAGAAGTCAAGCCCGGCAATCTCTCCAACGGTACGGTGATGGCCTACCAGGGCGCTGTGGGACGCACCAAGCAGTTTCCCATCGGCAACCGGAAGCTCAAAACCGTCACCTCGGAGCATTTGCAGACGTTCTTCGATCTCCTGTCCTTCGGAGGCACCAATGCCGACGGAACGGAGGTCAAGCCCATCAGCAAGGGCTATATGCGGCAGTTCTCTGCGGTGATGCAGGGAGCGTTCCGGTTTGCGGTCTTCCCCAAGAGGCTGCTGACCTTCAACCCGATGCAGTATATCAAGATCAGGCAGAAGCAGGAAAGCTACGAGCTATTCAATGAGGACAGCGAGGACGGGCTGACCGTCCCCACGATCTCCTTTGAGCAGTACAAAGCGCTGACGGACTATCTGAAAAAGAAAGAGAATCCGGCTCTCCTGCCCATCCAGATCGCCTACTACACCGGGCTTCGAATCGGCGAGGTCTGCGCTCTCACATGGCAGGACATTGACCTGAAAGAGCAGATCATCACGGTGCGGCGCAGTATGCGCTACAACGGGGCGAGGCACAAGACGGAGGTCGGCACTACAAAGCGGAGCAAAATCCGCACAGTGGACTTCTGTGACACGCTGGCGGCGATTCTCAAGGCGGCAAAGACCGAGCAGCATAAAAACCGCTTCAAGTACGGCGAGCTCTACAGCCTGAACTACTACAGACAGGTACAGGAGAAGGGGCGCAGTTACTATGAGCTGTACAGTCTGCAACGGTCAGAGGAAGTGCCGGAGGACTACAAGGAGATCGACTTCGTTTGTCTCCGCCCGGACGGGTGCTATGAATCGTCCAGCACGGTCGGCATTGCCTGCCGGACAGCCTCAAAGAAAATTCCAGGGCTTGAGGGCTTCCACTTCCATCAGCTTCGACACACGTTCACCAGCAACCTGCTCTCCAATGGGGCAGCGCCGAAGGACGTGCAGGAGCTTTTGGGACACACCGATGTCAGTACCACCATGAACATCTACGCTCACTCGACAAGGGAAGCGAAACGCTCCTCGGCCCGCCTGCTGGATAAGGTTGTAGGCAGCGACTGATAAAAAGTTTCCCTTGTTTTGCCCCACAAGGGCAAAAACAAGGGAAAACGGAGCTTTTTAGGGTAGCAGACCTGCGGGAAATGCAGGAAAATCAAGGGTTTTCAGAGCTTTGGATAGATAAACTGGAATTGTTATTTGATGCCGTTTCTTCCTCAAACAACTAATTGGAAGAATTCTCTCTGCTTCGCTTTATTATACAGGCTCTTTTCTCTTGTAGTGTTTTTTCCGGAATGTCCTCATACTCACCTCTTCGCCGATGATCGATCATAATAGCCTAGGTATATGGCAAGCGCCAACATGTGTTTACACGCATAGCCCTTACAGAATGAAGGACAGGTACATCGTTCCAGCGATGTAGCGTATCGTTCACCGGAAGTTTTACTGGTGAAGAAGCACACGTTCTTTTCCCGATCCAGTTTCTCTGGCGCTGATACCGTGTAATCGACCTTGTAGATGTCCTTGATGCAAACGTTAGCATAAATCTCTGCATGGTATGTCGAGGCCGGCAATGTTGGCAGTCTTTTAACTTGTTGATTTCTCCTTATGATTATTCTGGTTTCTATCTCATCGTTATCTGTCTTCTTTTCTCCAATGATCTCACTCTTCAACAAGCGACGGTAAATGGATTGGACGTGTTTTTCCCGTTCTGGATCGTTCTCGGAAAGCTCCTTAATCAAAACCTTTTTATGGCAGTGCTTTCTAGGACACTTCTCAAGATAGTCAAGCACAACCCGGTTATCCGTCAGGCGCTCTTGCCATTTGTGATAGAGGTCAACAACGGCCTCCCTGCGCTTCTGTTCCATCTCCAACTGAGCAGCAGTAGGAACAAACGTGGCATGGTCCCCAATTACCCAATTCCACATTCCTATTTCCATACACAGCTTTCTATAGGTTGCATAACGCTCGTCCCATTCTGTAAGCAATTCATTCCCGCCGTCAGAATTTAGCTTTTCCAGCTCACACTCAATCTCACCTATGCGCCTTTCCAGACCTTCTCCGAACCCCTTCTTCACATACCATCTGGCCATATCATCAGCGCAATTGACTCTGTGACCATCGATGTACCGTTCTCCACCCTCATAGGTTTTGACTATGGTTCCCGCTCCATGTTTGTCATAGATCGTGAACGAACCATCAGGGTTATCCTTCCTCCAACTTCGGTCGCCTTTGGTTTGAGTATAATCCGTTCCCCCATGGTGCCTATTGGCAAACGCTAACACAATCAGAAGGATGACTATGACTATTAACAGTATTAATGACAATGGCATCAGGTGCAATGCAATCATAGTATCATCTCTACAAATCCCAGTATGTCAAGCTGATTATATCATAGTCCTACCCCTAAATCAATCAACAGGAGTTGATAACCATATCTCTGTACATACCCTTCACCCAAGAGCAGAAAGAGCAGGCGGCTACTACCGATCTGCCAGCCTTCCTTGAGAGTCGCGGCGAAAATCTGATTCGATCCGGTAGAGAAAAACGCTTGGCCAGCAACCACAGCGTTACCATACGAGGAGGCGAGTGGTACGACCATGCGGAACAGCACGGCGGCAACGCCATCAGCTTTTTACAGCGCCACTACAACATGAGTTTTCCCAAGGCGGTACAGACGCTCCTCGGTGGGGACTTCAGGCCCGCCGAGATTATGCCGCTGCAACCGAAGCCCTTCGTTCTGCCAAAAGCCAATTCGGACATGCGGAGGGTTTTCGCATACCTCAGCAAGACGCGTGGGATCGACAGCAAGGTGATTTCCGCCTTCGCCCATGAGAAGCTGCTCTATGAAGATGCCAAATACCATAATGCGGTGTTCGTCGGCATTGATGAGAGCGGCGTCGTCCGTCACGCACATGTTCGCAGCACCAACAGCCAGGGAAAGACCTTCCGCATCAACATCGAGGGCAGCGATCCGCAGTACAGCTTCCACCATATAGGAACCAACGGGAGCCTGCTTGTCTTTGAGGCTCCCATTGATCTTCTGTCGCATATTTCGCTGTATCCGCAGAACTGGCAGGAGAACAGCTACGTCGCCTGCTGCGGTACATCCATTCAGCCGGTGCTGAAGACGCTGGAGCAGATGCCGCAGGCGGACACCGTACTGCTCTGTCTGGACAACGACGAGGCCGGGCAGAAAGCCAACCGACGCATGGCCGGGCAGCTTGAAGAGGAAGGGCTGACGGTCATGACGCAAATACCGAAGATGAAGGATTGGAACGATGATTTACTTACAAGCCAACAGCACGCCGTTCAGCTTGCCGGACTTTAAAGCCATGTGGGAAACGCTGGCCGGCCTCGGCAGCGTCTGGATCCTGGTCGGCGTAGGATTGATTGCGCTGCTGCTGATCGGCGGGATCACACTCGCCGGCGGGAACTACAAGCTCAGCAGCATCAAATCTGTGACCGTAGGCGACGGCCAGCACGGTACTGCCCGCTGGGCGACAACGGCGGAGATGAAGAAAGCCCTCGCCTATGTACCCTTCGCGTTGAAGGACTGGAGAAAGGGAGAGAAGCGCCCGGAAAAGCAGGGGCTCATTCTCGGCTGCATCGGAGGCGCAAAAAAGCTGAAAGCCCTTGTGGACAGCGACGATATCCACTGCCTGATGATTGGCGCTTCCGGCGTCGGCAAGACGGCCTTTTTTCTCTATCCGAATCTCGAATACGCCTGCGCCAGCGGCATGAGCTTCCTTGCGCTGGACACCAAAGGTGATCTCGCCCGCAACTACGGTACCATCGCACAGAAGTACTACGGATACCAGATCGCGGTGATCGACCTGCGCAATCCAACCCGCTCGGACGGAAATAATCTCCTGACGCTGATCAACCGTTACATGGACAGTGCCAGGGCTGACGAGAATGATCTGGCCTCCCGTGCCAAAGCGGAGAAGTACGCCAAGATCCTTGCCAAGACGATTATCAATCCCAGCGACGATACGGACTACGGTCAAAACGCTTTCTTCTATGATGCTGCCGAAGGGCTGCTGACAGCAGTGTTTCTTGTCATGGCGGAGTTCCTGCCGCCCACCGACGGCTACGGTGAACGGCGGCATATTCCCTCCGTGTTCAAGCTGGTACAGGAACTGCTGGAACCATCAAGACTGCCCGGAAAGAGCAACTTTCAGATCCTGATGGACATGCTTCCCTCGGACCACAAAGCGCGCTGGTTTTCAGGCGCCGCGCTGAACGCGGCGGATCAGGCCATGGCTTCGGTTATGTCCACCGTGCTCTCCCGGCTCAACGCTTTCCTGGATTCCGAGCTGGAGCATGTGCTGTGCTTTGACAGCGCCATTGACGCCGAGACCTTTGCGTCTCAGAAATGTGCAATCTTTCTGATCCTGCCGGAAGAAGATACGACCAAGAACTTCATGGCCGGACTGATGATTCAGAACCTGTCCCGTGAGCTGTTCGCCGTGGCCGATGAGAACGGCGGGAAGCTCAAAAACCGCGTGGTGCTCTTCTGCGACGAGCTGGGCACCATGCCAGCCTTTGATATTCTCCCACTCTTCTCCGCTGGCCGATCCCGCAAGCTGACACTGGTGCCGATTATCCAGAGCCTTGCCCAACTTGAGAAGAACTACGGCAAGGAGGGCTGCGAGATCATTCAGGACAACTGCCAGGACACCATCTTCGGCGGCTTTGCCCCGAACAGCCAGACCGCCGAGGTGTTGTCCAGAGCACTGGGCAATCGCACCGTGCTGACTGGGACAGTACACAAGAGCAAGGAACCGAGTCAGGATCTGCAAATGACGGAGCGCCCGCTCCTGTCCGCCGACGAGCTGAAGTCCATCCCCAAGGGGCAGTTTGTCGTGATGAAAACCGGCATGCATCCAATGCGGACACGCCTGCGGCTCTTTCTGGAATGGGGAATTTCTTTCGAGGAGCCGTATATCGTACCAAAACGGGAGCACGCAGCAATCCGTTACGCTGGACGGGAGGAGTTGGTCGCTGCGATTCAGGCGAAATACCCGCCCAGAGTTAAGGGCGGAGCAAGAAAGAGCGACGAGGCCGGAACCGCTGTGGATACCCCTGCATCGCACGTCAAGACATAGGAGGTGGTTGAATCAGTTATTTTGACACCATCTACGCCGACAACAGCCTGCCGCACCGGGCAAAGGCCGTCTATATGTATCTCAAAAGCATGTCTGCCTCCAAGGGCGAATGCTGGCCAGGAATCAAGACTATTGCTACCGATCTCGGCCTCTCCAGGAGCACGGTCAAGCGCGCCCTTTGCGATCTGGAAAGACATGGGTGTATTGAGAAGGAACACCGTTACCGCGAAAACGGCAGCTTCACGAGCAATCTCTACCGCATGAAATGAGGAAAGGCGCAGCTCTCCGCCAAGGGAGAACTGCGCCTGTTTACTGAACCGAGGATAGGTTCATGATGGACTGACTTGAGGGTAGAACTCAAACAATACGGTTAATGCAGAGGTAAAAATTACCTCAAGCTTCTGATATCCGATCAGAGAATTATAAGCCTAACAATCATCCAGCCAAATTCAAGTGTATGGACACATCAAATATGCCGTTCTCTCTGGTTACAGCCATTTCGCCATTGTTGCGTTCAACACAGGCTCGTACATTCTTCAATCCATAGCCATGGATTTTCCCAGGTTTCGGCTCAGCGTCCTGATTGTATGGATTCTTTATCTCGTAGAGCAGAAGGTGATTCTTTTGATAGAGGCTGATAGAAACAATACGTTCAGCAGTATTGACTCGGCTACATGCTTCTATTGCGTTGTCTATTGTGTTCCCAACAATCACGAAGAGATCCGTTGCCGGAAAGTCTAGGCTGCCGTCCACCCAAATTTCGGGGCGCAGATCAACTCCCGCTTCCTCAGCTTTTTTTATTCCATAAGTGAGAATGCTGTCGATCAATGTATTGCCGGTGTCAACAGCAGTTGCGCTCTTTTGAAATGCAGACTGGAGTCTTTCAAGGCACCGCTGAGCCTCCTCTTTGTTTTCGCTCCCAACCAATGACTCCATAGAAGCCATATACTTTTTGATATCATGCCACAGGCTACGGGTTTCCTCCTGACGTTCCATGACATCCATATAGTAATTCCTTTGAACCTCAAGCTGTTGTTTCGCTAGTTGAGCCTCTTTTTCGGCCTCATACGCTCGGCTTAAAACATCAGCATATGCGCATATTACGATGTTGATGTATAGCAATCCCAGCGTTTCAAGATTGACATAGGTCGGGTTGTTCCCTTGGGCTATTGAAATAAAGCTGTGGAAGCAAATATAAATGCTTAATAACTGGCAAGAAAGAAGCGGCAGTGCCCGGGTAACGCTATGCCGGTCAAGATTGGGCTTGGTAATTGCCAAAATAATATAGAGGCACAACAGATGTAGTAATTTTCCTGATGTATTGTAAAGAAGCCGTTCAATCCCTGACCCCATCAAATCGTCAAGAGATACTCCCATCATTTGCAGAAGCGTTCCACAGAGAATATCAGAAATGATAGCAAAAAGGAGATAAAGGATCGTAGGGTAGAGGGTTGTGAGCCATGGTTTCCGGAAATACACTTTTGCGGCAAAATAAGTAGCCAAAAGGCTCCCTGTAATTCGAAGCACAGACACTTTGACAAGCAAAGCAAGGCTTGCCAGCAAGGCACCATAAACAAAAGCCGCGGCCAGCTTGAGTGCTGGTGACTGTCGAGATTTCCCGAACATTCCTGAAAAGAAATACCACGCTAGCAAAAGCTCCACAATTACAGTAGACAGTTCAATCCAAATATTCATTCAGATGATTTCCTTTCATGTAATTGAGTAGCTGGGATTGGAATGTATCTTTCTTACTTCGGCCGATGGGAATTGCTACGCCGTTTGTCAAGATAGCATCTTGGCGAGTCAGCTTATCGACAAACTCCATGTTGATATAATAGCTTTTATGTGGTTGAGAAAAACAACCGTTAGGTATCTGAGTAATTATCTCGCCGAGACTCCCTCTCATAGTCAACGCTTCACCGCTTCGAAGATGGATAACAATTTGATGCTTCAAAACTTCAAAATAGATTATATCAGTTATAGGAATAAATCTCTGCACCCCGTAACATCAAGCCTGTACGGAAGGATTCGCTCCATAGCCAAACGCATCACATGACAAAATGTATCATAAGTGATCGGCTTGGGCAAATACCGTAATGCTATTCCATACCCCCTGACAGCATAATTCAAACTCTGTGTTGTAAATACAATCACCGGCTTCGGCTGCAGCCTAACTAACTGTTTTCCTACATCAAGCCCGTTTAACTTCCCCATCTCAATATCCAAAAAGATGAGGTCATAATAATCATCCTTAAAAGCGTTCAGCAGAGCTTCACCGCAAGCAAACGTTGTTGCAGATAACTCTGGATCAAATTGCATGCAGTATTGCTTTATTATCGCAAGATCTGATGGTTCATCATCACAAATAGCTATTCTCATTCTCTTTTTCTATATGCCTGCTCAATGATATTGATTATCCCGAGCACAATCTCCTGATTCTCTTTGGATAGCCGTGAGGCTCGAATCGCGATTTCGCGAGACAGTGGCATGGCTTCAGCTTGTTCAAAAAACAAAGAATTTGCGTCAATTCCCAGTACTTCAACAATTTTGGATAAAATCACCGCAGAAGGAGTGGTTTCACTTCGCTCCAATTGGCCAATATAGCCCGGCGTGACCCCTATGAGTTCGGCAAGGCTTTCCTGTGTCAAGCCTTTTTCTTTCCTGGTTTCCCGAATAACCGTTGATATTCTAAGTGCCATAGCGACCATCCCACAAAAACGACTTTATTTACATTATATGTAGGAAAATCGCAGAATTGAACGCGCCACAACTGGTATTTTACAATAGTTTAACTATTATTTCAACCGTTTGTGCCGCTGAATTTGTCATTGGTGCCAAGGTCGTTGAAATCTTTTTTTGCTTTTGTTAGCATCATGATACAAACACAAAGGAGGAAAGACAAATGAAAAACGTTATTCCAAATCTACTTACTAAAACAGCAAAGATGATTGCGCCGCTTGTGCTGGCGCTTGCAGTTAGCACAGCAAATACCACCTGCCTATTTTTTACCTATCAGCCGGAAGAACCAGAAAGCATGAAGAAGTATCATAAATATTGGCATCATGCGATAAAAGAATGATTCACATCATTTCCCGTTCTCTGGCAAAGCGCTGGGCAGTTTGTGGTGTGATCAAGGAATCTGATATCGAGACTTATCAATATGGCTTAGAACTGATCATTTCAAGCGGAATAAACCTCCTTATAATGATCGGAATATCTTTTGCTTTCGGACAGCCCCTCGTTGTTGTTCCCTATCTAATAGGTTTCATTCCACAACGCATATTTGCCGGAGGATATCACGCAAAGAGTCATCTGTTTTGTATTCTATTTAATACGTTTGTTTACTCAATATCTTGTTTAGTTACATTAAATATCGAAGAATCTGCTGCAATTTTATCATCAGTAATCGAGAGCTGTTTATCCTTTGCACTTGTTTTTCTGTTCGCTCCAGCCCCAGCAAAAAACAAACCTTTGAACATCGAAGAGAAGAAGCGGAATCGAACAATAGCATTGATCCTATCTGGACTGCTTTTAGTACTTTGTATTGCACTTTATTACTCGTATCTATTAGGAAGCACATTTTGCAATATGATCTTCTGCGGTCAGCTTATGGCGACCTTTTTGCTTCTTATTGGAAAACAGTCTAATCTGGTGGAAAATAAAGAGTGACCTGTTGTTACTACTATGTTGTTACCCAAGTACGGGCCCTGCTTGGATAATGAATAAAAATGAAAGGAAACAGGATTATGAAAAAAATAGTTGCCATTTTTCTTTTGGTTCTTCTCACGGTTGCATCGTTCCCCATTAGTGCTCATGCGGACTATTATAATTATCCCTCAGGCTCGCACAGAAACAATGACGGGAACTGGGTTATCTATGTAAATGGGATAACGTATAACGTTACATATGGCACAGTAATCAGTCAGGGGAACACCTCCTATAGTCATCCTGTTGATGTCGCCCAGATGGCATTAAACAAGATTGACACCGTTTACTCTTCTGCCAATTGCTATACTGGGAGCCCAGATGGCATTTTTGGTTCCAACACCTATAACGGCGTATATAATTTTCAGACTTTTTGGAACAACTATAAAGCAAGCTACTATTCTAACTACTATATTGAAGTGGATGGGATTGTTGGAAACTGTACATGGGCATGTATCTCTACTTGTTCCACCTAATACTCAACGCTATACATGGGCCTGCACATGCAGGTCCATGTATAGGTCATATTAAAACAATTTCCAGCAAACGCCGGAGGACATCGAGATGAGAAAACGCATGGTAGCAACTTCTCTTGTATTAATTCTGCTTTTGTCACTATGCGCCTGCGGGAAGCAGGAGGTAAAATACGCAGACGGCGAGATGGCCGGAGGAACATTGAGCGGCGAGGGCGGCGCAAGACTGTTTGCTCCGGAGCTTGTCGCCATCCCGGACATTGGCTTTCACATGATTGACGCGGTGAAGGCCGCTAATGAGATCACCGTATGCGCCACGGATGACAACGGTCATTATCGCTTTTATCGCATCCGCCTGAGCGATCACAGCATCTCCCGCATCGAAGGGCTGGAGCTGGATAACGTAATCTCGATGGACGGAGCCGGATCGAGGACCACCTTCATCCTGTCGATGAACGAAGACGGGAGCTATCAGTTTTACAGTATTGCCAATGAGGGCGTCGGGAATCTGGATAAGCCTTGGTATTCCTTTCCGCTCGTTCTCCCGGACAGTTTGAAGGACGAGGCAATATGGGACGCAAAGCTGCTCAGCTACGGAACGCTGATCCGTACCAGCGATAACGTGTATTTTGTTGCGGAAGGTGAGGCTGTGAGCTTCGGCCCATACGCTGGTGCGGTTTCTCTGATCCGCTGCGTGGACGATACCGTGTTCGCCGTCACGCAGGAGGGCGGCATGATCCGCGCGCAGAGACTTGGCCCCGACCCCAGCGGAAACACGATCCAATGGCAGGAGCTAGCCAGCTATTCCATAGAGGGCAGCTATCCCGTCCTGTGCGGAGGTATGGAAGAAGGAGAGCTTTTTGCATGGGTCTCCGACGTGCTGTATGAGCTGGACTTAACAAGCGGGACAAGCTGGCCCTTTGCCAACACCTATGCCAGCGGCGGCAAAGCCGCCTGCTTGATCCCCCTGTCGGAGGGAAGCTATTTCGGCGCGGCTTTTGACGGAGAACCGGCCTTTTGGACGATCAAGAAAAGTGAGAACGTGCAGGTGATCCGCCTGGCTACCTGCTCCGGCGTGGACTTCAACGGCGATCAATTGCTACGAAACGCGGTGAGCTCCTTCAACGCGCTCAGCCAGGACTATCGCATCGAGCTGATCGACTACGGCGCGTATAACGAGGGCTACGACGTGAGCGTCGGCATGACGCGGCTGAACGCCGACATTTCTGCTGGAAACGAGCCGGATATTTACGACCTGTGGAGCTTAACATCGGCTAACAGCTATATCTCAAAAGGGCTGATTGACGATTTGAAGCCGTGGTTTGAAAAAGACGATGAACTTTCCTATGAGGCTATGATTCCCAGCGCTGCTGCGGCGCTGGAAAAGGACGGGCATCTGTATGACCTTGTCCCGTGCTTTACGGTCACGACGGTCTTCAGCTCCGATGAACGGATCGGGCAGGCCAGACACCTGACTGTCAGCGAGTTTCTCGATCTTGCCGAGCAGGTCGGCGCGGAGCAGATGTTCGGAGCCGGTATGACACGGGAAGGATTTCTCACGCGCCTGATCTCCTACACCGGCACGGAGTATGTGGATCGCGTTCACGGGACTTGCACCTTCAATTCGCCAGACTTTATCCGTCTGCTTCGCTATGTGGCGCAGCTCCCGGAAGAAGCAGATCAGACGACGGGCGATTGGGAGCGGATCTTCTTTGGCAAGCAGAATTTGTATTGCACGGGCGGCGGGAATCTGATCCGCTGGATCAGCTATGCGGACTCTGTCTTTGGAGGAGAGAGCCGATCGATCGGCTTCCCGGCCACACAGGGAAACGGTGTCGCCATGACGCCGCTGATCCGGCTGGGTATGTCCGCGAAGTCCGAAGCGCAGGAGGGCGTGTGGGCCTTCTTCAAGTATCTGCTCAGCGACAGCTTCCAGTATAAGGTGAGCGACATTCCGATGATGCAGAAAGCGCTGGATCGTGTCATTGAAAAATGGTACGAGGAAATCTCTGGCGAAACGGCCATCGGCCTGGTTGGAATGGTAGACGGACAGCGTATCAATACGACAGCTCCTATTATACAGCCGGACGAACATACCAAAGAGCGTGCGCTGCAGATCATCGCGTCCATCGACTGCGTGAATGAGTACGACAGCTATCTCTTTGATATTATCTGGCAGGAATTCAACGCTTTTCTGGGCGGAGGAAAAACTGCGGAGCAGGTTGCCACTACCATTCAGTCGCGTGCCAGCATCTATATGGCAGAGCAATACGGATAAATCGATTAACCATTTATCCCTCCTGCTTGCTAAGCTGAACGACAAAACTTGTTTTTAGGAGATAGCTATGAAAGATTCTTCATTAACAGCTTTTGCAATCAAGACTATTCTGATTAGCGTATTTAGTCTAAGCATGCTTCCGTTCCTTTCTCTAATCGTTCAGGTATTAGATCCTAATCCGGCTTTCACTGACAGCAGCATGTATATTTCAAATGGACCGTTACTCTACCCAGCTATTGTCCTTTGCGCAAATGTCATTATAGGTATCATAATCATAGTAATCAAAGTAAAAAAGAAAGGTGGTTGTAAATGAAAAAACTTCTGTGTATGATGCTATCCTTTGCTTTAATTTTGGGGTGCGCTGGAACTGCTTTTGCAGAAAGCGAAGAACAAAATTGCGAATACAATCTTCTTCTCGCTGGTGATGATATCTGTGAGACAGAAATCAGGCCTGAGGAAGACGAAGAAGAACAACTCTCTGACTTCGTTATTGCCTACGGGTATGAATACATCCAGGGGAACAAAAAGAATGGTCAATGGAGAGATGGGCCTAGTGGGGGAAGCGCTGTATCCCCTGCAAATCTGTCATTAACTTATAGCGATAACACGGAGTTTAACATATCTTTTACAGCTACTGTTTCTGGCAGCTATACGAATGGCGCGACTATCGGAGGAGCTTTAGGCGTAACTTTAGGTGCTTCAAGGAGCTACTCCCTTGGAAGCGGTTATTCGGTGCCTGTGCCAGCAGGAGCACATTATCAGATTCTGTATCGGCCTCAGTATTACCAATATACGGTAATTGAGACAAAGTACATGGAAAGATATAATCCTGCACTTGGCGGTATGGAGAGATACGCGATAGGAACAAAAACTTGCTATGTGGATGTGTTCTCTAACTGGGATTTTACGCACATTGCTAATTAAAGAGTTATATCTCAATGGGACCAAACCGACCAAAGCAGTATCTTTGGCTCCCATGCCCTAAGTGTGGAGCAAGGACAAAGATTAAAATCTACGAAGATACTGTACTGTTGAATTTCCCCCTATACTGCACTCACTGTAAGAAAGAGTTTATCGTTGGGGTTCTTAAGTTCAGAATGGTTGTCAATGAGCATCACCCGCTATAAGAAGCTTTAATACTTTTCTATAAAACCAAAAATGAACGCCGGCAATACACTGTAAAGTGTGTTGCCGGCAAAAACTAAATATCTTTGAAAAAAGGTTGGCATCCGTCGGCTTGTTATGAAATGCCTTAATTAAGTTCCTTAATGCGACAATACCCCACGAGAGATATTGAAGGAAAACATTTACTTGATAGATTTATAAAAAGTGGTATATTACATGGTGGTACGCATTACTTATTTATTTCATGTTTGGGGTTAATAATTGTGGAACTGAATGAGCTAAAAGAAACAATACAGGAATTCTTCCAAGAGAATACAGTAACGATTGTCGGATCGGGCCTCTCAGCAGCAGAGGGGATCCCGGGAATGTACGACTTGGCAAAATGTCTGATAGGAGAAATGTCCAGTCTAATTCATGATCAAGCTGACATTGATGCATGGAGCGGGATTAGCACAGAGCTGGCAGCGGGGAAAGGCCTTGAAGCCGTCCTGCTTAATAACACGCCGACCGACAGACTCGAAGCTGCCATCCGAGATCTAACTGCGCGTTTAGTTGGAGACGCGGAAAAGAAGATCATTAAAGAACTGATGCAAAGAAAGAGAGTTCTCCGCTTTTCAGAATACCTGGAGCGTTTTAATCTGCGCAATGATGGCCTCACGGTGATTACTCCCAATTACGATCGCTTAATCGAGTATGCCTGCGAGTTCAACAAGGTTCGTGTTGACACGTTGTTTATCGGGAACTATTTTGCTCATTTCAATCCGATCCAGAGCAAATATATGTTCTGCAAAGGAACTACACGGCGGAACAACAAGCAGGCACTTGTTTATTCCCCTCGGGTTACTCTTTATAAACCGCACGGCAGCCTAAGCTGGCACATGATTGACGGTGAGCCGTATTCTATTCCAGATTCAGATTATGAAGACAGCTTGATTATTACGCCGGGACTTAATAAGTACCATAAAGGGTACAGCTCCCCATTTGACGTACACCGTTCAAAGGCGAACGATGCGATTGATGCCGCAGAGAGGTACATAATCATTGGCTACGGCTTTAACGATGATCACCTGGAGACGCATTTGGTTCGACAATTGAGGCGTGGAAAGCCTGCGCTGATTATATCAAGGTCTTTATATGAAAAGCCCAGGGAGCTTGTAAAGCAAAACAAAAATATTATGGCGTTGTGCAGGGGCAATAATGATGGCACCGAACTGCTGACCTCTGCAGAGCAATGCTTCTTTGATGAAATCAATCTTTGGGATCTACGCGAAATGCTGAAGGAGGTCTTCTAATGGAACAGCTTCTTACTTTTCAGGAAAACGATTTTTTGGGTAGCGTAACCCATGTTGATACAGAGCAGATTATCATTGAAATAGAAAACCAGGGGATTATGGGAAAAATCTGCGTAGGAAATATCGTGGCGATTGAGACCGGAAAGCGCCATGAGTTTCTGATTGCCCTGATTGACAAGGTGACCAGAAAGTATGTCGATGATTTTTCCGAGGATGAGGAAGATCCAGATGAAATCATGGTCTCGTCCGCGGATTATATCAAGGTCGGTATTATTGGTACATATCACACAGTCATGGGCGGCGCGCATGATGTGTTCAAGCGTGGCGTAGATTCCTTTCCGCAGATTGAGAGCAAGTGCTACTGCATTTCCGGTTCCAATCTGCAGAGCTTTATGAATATTCTGAGCAAGGATATTGCTACAGATAAGCGGCTAAAAATCGGTTCGTTCTTGATGGATGCACAGGCAGATGCTGTGCTGGACGGAAATCGTTTCTTCCAGCGTCATGCGGCTATTTTGGGAAGCACCGGATCAGGTAAAAGCTGGTGTGTGGCAAACATTTTGGAGAAGGCTAGTGCTCTTCCTTATGCAAACATTATCGTATTCGATATGCACGGAGAGTACGCCAGCCTATCTGAAGGCCCGGAGCGAATTGCCGAGCGGTTCAGGATTGCCGGGCCGGGGGATCTTGAAAAACCGCCGCAGGATGTGCTTTTTCTTCCGTACTGGTTACTGAATCGTGAAGAATTGCTGTCGATGCTCCTTGACCGCAGTGATTCCAACGCGCCGAACCAAGCTGCGAGGTTTACAAAACATATCCGAGATTTGAAGCTTGCTACATTAACGCGAGAAGGTGAAAACGAAACAATAAAGTCTTTCACAGTTGATTCTCCGATTCCTTTTCTGATAAATGATTTGCTTAAAAAGCTAAATGCTGATGATACAGAAAAGGGAATTGGCGCAAACAACAGGCAAATAAAAGGCGAATGGGAAGGAAAGCTCACTCGCTTTATCTCTCGCTTGAAAACAAAGGTCGAGGACAAAACTTACGGCTTTATGTTCCAACCTCCTGCGGATGTGCAGGCCTATAACTGGCTGGCAAATATGCTCTGCAGGCTCCTCGGATATGAAGATGGGAGGAAGGGCATCAAAATCATCGACTTTTCAGAAGTTCCCTCGGATGTGTTGCCTGTAATTACCGGAACGCTTGCAAGACTGTTGTACAATGTTCAGTTCTGGGTTCAGCCGGAGCTTCGCACCCCATTTACGATAGTCTGCGACGAGGCACATCTTTATCTGCCAATTAAGGAAGATGCAGACGGAGTACAGAAGCAGGCGCTATACAATTTCGAGCGCATCGCCAAAGAAGGCCGAAAGTATGGAGTTTCGATTCTGGCGGTGAGCCAGCGCCCGGCCGATGTCAGTAAAACGATCCTCAGCCAATGCAATAACTTCATTGTCCTTCGCCTGACAAACGAGAGGGATAAAGGTGTCATCAAGAACCTGCTGCCGGATTCTCTAAAGAGCACCATTGAGTTCCTGCCGCTTCTGGATGTAGGTGAAGCCTTAGTCGTCGGCGACGCGATCCTTTTGCCAAGTAAGTTGCTTCTGGACAAGCCCGCCGAATCTCACAGGCCGGTCAGCGCTACAAAAGACTTCTGGAATGAGTGGGATACCAATTGCCCGAACAATGCAGCGATCGTCAATGCGGTGAACGCGCTACGTAAGCAGTGCAGATAAATCGTAGAAACCATATGGCGCCTCAAGAGAGCGTTAAAAAACGAACGCACCATGCAAGTCTTTCACGGACTTACATGGTGCGTTCATTTTCGCTTAAGCGCTGGCATGAAATAATAGCAAACTCATTGTAGTAATCTGAATCATTTGCCCGAAGTGGCCATATTCAGCTGTGAGATGCTCAGCAGGTTTTTGTGAGGGGCGTGGTAGAGAAGGGAATTCCATTCACAGTGCCGCTGATAATGAGCGTGTAGCTTTGTCCTTTGGTCACTGTGCAGGTACCGTAGAAATCTACATAGGAGGTTCCGCTTTCACTCCAACTGGCTACGGGAGTACTGCCGTGATAAAGCGTCATGGTAGCAACGATAGTCTTATTCAGGTCGCTGACAGATCCAGAGCACGTTGCCGTAGTTCCGCTAAAGGTGAGAGATCCAGACGCCACTGTGACAGGCAGCGGAATATCATCGTCAATCGGGGTGTCGAGATCTGCGGCGAAGCCAACCGGGGTGATGGAAAAAACTAGGAGCATCGCTAACAGCAGAGAGACAATTTTTTTCATAGGGAAACCTTCCTTTCTATAATGGCATCATAATTATAACGAAGGAACACAGGTTTTCCAGACAGCAATAAATTTTTTTTCAGATATTCCCTCTGCAATTCTTATTAATTCCTCAACAGGATGAGCTCCCGACAGATTAAAGCTGATTGCCTCATCCATGTTTAGCCACATCAACGTATTGTACTCAACTGAATTCGGATCAGTGATGGCATCTGCAGGTAGTTCATTGATTTCTACTTGCTCATGTTGATATCCGTCTGTAAAAGCCTCCAAATAATCTGTTTCCCCAACAACCCAGTACTCAAGCATTATGGTATCATCGTCTTTTGAAAGAATAATCCTCCTTTTCTGCGCAGAAGAAAAGACAACCTGAATATCATAATCTCCGGGCAGCCAAGCAAACTCAACGTCCGGAAGAGAAACAGCGGATTCACTTTCTTCTTGCGTTCCATCGGAAAAGAACTGATAAAAGATGCTCTTCTCATAAGTGTTCCTTATCCATCGAGAGAAATCCGCTCTGGCATCGGGATTGAAGGCAAGAAATAGTGCGCCCGTGAGAAACACACCGATCAGGAAAACCGCCGCATGCTGAAGAATGCGCTTCCTGTGATTCCGCCGATCATCCAAGCGAAACAGCGCTTGCATCCGCCGCAGAAATGCCTCGGAAAAGGTATGGCGGGGTTCAAGGTCTTTTTCCAACGAACTTAACATCGAATCGCGAACTGCCTGAGCCGCGAAACGAAGGTCGTCATCAGAAAAGCCGCTGGGATCTGCCCGCCTCGAAAACAATTGAATCATACGCCTCCGTTATCCATGTCAAGCTGCTTGCGTAGGGCATCTTTTGCTCTCCAAATCAGCTTCTGCATACTTCCCTCCGTCATATCCATCATCTTCGCTATCTCTTTCGTGCTGTATCCGTTGTCAAAACGGAGGAGCAGCACTTCCCGATACCGGGCAGGCAGCTTTGCTAGTGCATCTGCCAAACCATTGTCTCCCGGCAAAGGAATATCCATACCCGGAAGCGTTTCCGTCAGATCTTCCCCAGCCAAACGTTTTCGGGAGCGGATGATGTCTATAGCCTTGTTTTCAGTAATAATAACGACATAGGATCGGGTTTCTGGACAGTTTACTTCTTTAACTTTGCTCAGGTTATCTATGATAGAGACGAAAGCCTGATGGACAGCATCTTCCGCGTCGTACTGATTCTTCAGAATTCTGTTTGCAGCAACGAACATTAATTGGCGGTACTTATTATAGATTGCCTCAAATTTTGATTTGTCCTCCTCGGACTCTATCATTTGCAGATAGATTAACATGTACTTCTTCTCCTTGCTGCCAAAAAACGTCATTTATAGTATAGCTTAGTTAAAATGCATTTTCGACATAATTCGCGCTTATATCCATAAAAAGATGCGTTTCACATATCCAATGAAACGCATTCTGTTTGCAGTTATGAATGATTATCGTTGAATGCCTCTATTACGTTCAATACAGCGGATTTTTGATGAGGCGTCAGGAACACCCATCCATCGAACAAAGCCTTCAATTCGGGGTTGAGTTCTACCATCTCATCCTCGGCAAAGAATTGAGAGACTGTTATTCCAAAGCCGGTGCAAATAGCTTCCAGCGTCGGAATCGAAGGCGTGGCGTTCCTGCGAAAGATATTCATGATCGTGGATTCAGACAATTTGGCTTCTTTGGCAAGCCGATACTCGGTCCAGCCTCGCTCTGCCAAGAGCTTTCTTAACCTTTCATGTGTATTCAAGAATACCACCACCCTTGCCTCATTATTGTACAGGCTTTTACCTCAGCTTTATACAGTATCCTTGTACTGTTAATGCTGTTTAATTAAACGAAACTGGCTCTAATAGTGCGTTTTAACAAAAAAGCCTTTGGTCGACAGTCTGTTTTTTATGGCCAAATCCGTTAAATAAGTATAGCTGTAAAAAAGCAAAGAAAAAGAGCCTGAGAAACAGGGGTGTTAGAGATGAAGATAATAAAGAGAATTCTTTCCGTAGTTCTTGCTGTAGCTATCACTCTCCAGTGCGGCAATACAGCCTTTGCGGAGACAGCTTCGCCGCGTCAGGAATATTCTGATGACGGCGTTCTTTATACCTACAACGCAGACGGAACAGTAACTGCGACTATCTATACATCTCCTGTTGTGGAAGAAAGAAAAACAACCAGTAACGAAGACGATCGCTTGGAAGACCACGGAGACAGCTATGTCAACACCTCTGAGGATGTAACGGTTACGCTGGAAAAAACCTATTCCGATGGAGATGTTTTGGTTTCCCTTTCCGATGCGGATACGGCAATCGCTTTCTATCCGGAAACCGCGGCAGGCGCAGTCCCCGTTGAGCCTTCTGATCCGGTTGAAGCGGAAGCAAACGAAATTCTCGACGGCATCTCAGGTGAGGGGCTTCCTGTCGAGGATGAACCCAGCGAGTTGGCGGAGCTGCCGGATGAGAAGCAAAGCGCTGGGGAAGATAAGTCCACCGAGGTCACCGGAACAGATCAGCAAGAGGAAATCGAGCAGCAACCTGCTACGGAAGTGCAAACTCCCGATTCTTCCGATGAAAAAGATGACGCAAACGAACTTTCTGCTGTTTCTCGAAAACACAGCATACACCTCTCACCTTTGAGCGTCAGAAGATCCGCTGCTATTTCGACGCACTATTTGCCAAGCAGCACTGACAGCTCGGAATTGAATGAAGAGGATACGCCGGACGAAACACCCAACCCTGTAGAAACGCTGACCCCTACAGCAATTCCCGAACCTA
>Ga0247611_10003640_pt1 | contig 22516 bp, 10 predicted proteins | sample 177DNAGHGhighgp2_FD_192422 | JGI IMG/M metagenome (GOLD analysis project Ga0247611, IMG submission 192422) | Sheep rumen microbial communities from Palmerston North, Manawatu-Wanganui, New Zealand - 1770 DNA GHGhigh gp2 | ecosystem: Host-associated > Mammals > Digestive system > Stomach > Rumen... | reverse complement strand
AACATTAACATCGACCTGGAAAACTAAAAGAAACCCTTATTCCCTTCGTCGCTATAAACAGTACCCGACCTGCGGCGACGAAGGGAGCAGCAAGGGTACAGGCAGGGTGTAAGCAGCCTGAAAACAGGCTATACGTAGAGTAACGGACAATATGTTAAGAACAGACAACAGGAAATACAGCATACGTTCCGCAAAGCCGCTGGTGGCAGTCGGCATGCTCATGCTATGGGCATGCAGCGTGGAGCCCCTGTCCCCGGAAGGCGGAAACAGCACCAAATCTCCCATCGAGCTCAGCGTGGGCATCGCCGGGAACGGTGCCGACGTGGCCACCAAAACCGTTGTTACCACGGACAATCCGTACGGACACGCTGCAGACGCCTTTGCCTCCACCACCAACCTGTATATGGTGATGAAAAGCGAGGACCTTGCTACGACGCCTGCCGCCACCAAGTACACCCGCACAATGGGAGTAACCGCCGCCAAAGAAGACGACAACAAGTTCAACGCCGTCAACTTCACCGACAACTATATCCGTTACTGGGAAGACGCCCACTCCCGAAATTCCGCCCTCAGCATCTACGCCGCCTGCGTTCCCGGAAAACAAACCGCTATCGACATAGCCTCCAGCACAACCTACAACAGCAACACCTGGAACGAAACTGTCATCACTCCCACCATTACCTGGCCGCTCAGCGGAACGGCAACAACACAGACCACCGAATTCTTAGCAAACCAAGACCTCTGCTTCAGCAACAACATCTCGAACCTTGAATCCACAGAAAACCGGATTCGTTTTAATACGACTACTAATAAGTTTACTACCGACATCACCAATGGTACAAATCCAGAACGAGGAGGGAAGATGATATTCTACCACGCCTTGACGAAAGTGACGTTCAAGATTATTAAGGGTACAGGCTTTGGTGATGGCGAAAATGAATTTAAGTTCTCTGATGCTAACAAGAATATCGAACTGGTAGACTTCAACGCAGGCGGCACCTTTAACATCGCAAGTGGGGTGTTTACCTCGACTACTACGGCTAAAATCGAGAAATTTGCTGATAAAAAGCAAAATAGTGATACTGAGAATTATGTCCTGACTGCGTTTTTGGTGCCAGGCACAGACCTGAATGGTGCAGACAAAGATAACTTAAACAAAATCAACTTCACCATCGACCACAACCAGTATCATGTCACCAAGGGGCAGCTGAAGGAGGCTCTGAATGGCAAGACGTTGACGGACAACACTAAACCAGCATTAGACAATAATAAGATGCGCCCGGGTGTGCATTATATCTTTACCATGACGGTGGGCAAGACGGCCATCAACCAGCTGACTGCTGCCGTAGTGGACTGGGAAGAGGTGAGCGCAAACGTAACACCCTCCAATGCAAGGGTGACGGTGTCGCTGTTGGATGCTGGTACGCAGAAAACAGAAAGCCCTGCAACCTTTGATTTATTCAGGTCAGTCACGACCCACACTGCTATTGCCGACAATGACCATAAGAACTATGAATGGGCTACGGGTTATATAGGAGCGGATACAAAGATATCGCCAACACGTGATGGTGACCACTATAGTACCTCTTGGATATGGCCAGACAACAAAACCTTCTATCACCTCCGTGCTGTGTCGCCAGCTAATCATACTATAGAAACAGATGAGACACCAGACCCCGATGTGGATTATTTCACGCTGACAGGTGCAGCGAGCTATACCGATGTGCAGTGGGGTGCTCCGTTCGCTAATATAGATGTTACCAGTGGTGCTCGACTGACTTATGACCCCACAACGAACGGTTTCGACGGAACGACACCTCACCAGATATACAAAGCTATCGGTGCTACTACACAGACCATTAAACTGGTGATGTTCCACATGATGAGCGATGTGACCATTAAGCTCACTTCTACTGCAACTGCAGAAAAGGTAGTCAACCTGGATGGAGCTACGCTTTCGCTCACCAAGATATATCCTACCGCAAACGTTCGCATGGGCGATGGCTTGGTGACACCAACAGGAACACAAACTACAGTGAGTGGAACTGTGGATAATACGAATCATGAGTGGCATTACGGCTTTGTGCCGCAGTCGCTGGATGGAGGCAATAATGAGTCTATAGACGATGACGTAGTGCTGACCATCACGACGGCAGACCATAACCAGTATATCGTGGAGATGAAGGATGTGCTGTCCGCTTCAGTGGGTAGTAACCTGATTGCTAATTCATACGCTCAGGTAGGCGAGAAGTACAAGATTAACCGCTGGCTTCCTAACTACAAGTACACCTATACCTTTAATCTCACCAAGACGGGTATTGAGAGTATCACTGCCACCCTGGCCAACTGGGAAACGGTGTCGGCAAGCGACGAGGTTGTAATAAGATGATAAAGAAGATAGAACTCGAATGGCCACGAATATAAATCAACTTAAAACAAGAATATAAATGAGGCTGAAACAGTTTTTATATATCGTACCATTGGCATTCCTCGCTGCATGCAGCAGCAAGGATGCTACTACGGCGGAGGTGCCAACGCCTCCTACGCCCTGGGATCCCGTCAACGAAACCATCAAACTGTATGCCGGCATCGCCGAGGGCGGCCAGCAGGTAGTGACCCGTGCAGGAGCCGAGGATAACCACGGCTCTCATCTGGCTATGACTCAAGGTACCAAGGTGGCCGTTCGCGTCAGTGGTACGTGGACAGGACACACTCCTGCGTCGGTTGTCAACACCCCAACAGGTACGGTTGGAGCTATTGCTGCTGATACCGAAAACAAGCATAACCTGCTGACCCTTGCCCCAACCATCACTTGGGATGACTACGGAACAGCCGACCCAGCTAATGCTAATACAGGTCGCACCGAAGGTCTGACCATCTATGGTGTAGCTATTGATGGATATAAGAGTGGAAATGATTTTGCACTGCCCTCATCTCTAACCAGTATTACCAATTGGGAGGCTCTTAGTTGGACATTAAACGCTGACCAGACAAGTGGTGAAAACATCCCAGCCCAAAAAGACTTGCTGATATCGAATAATGTAAAAGCAGGAACGGATGATGGAACCTATAAGTTTACTCAGCGTGAAAGTGGTAAACTTCTTGAGTTCCGCCACGCCCTGAGCAAGATAACGGTGAACTTGAAGGCAGGCACGGACTTCCCTGATGATCCAAGCAGCGAAGACCCAGAAGTTCATAAGTTTGAAGGAACACCAGAAGTCAAACTGACCAGCAATGAAGCAAATGCCACTACCAATACAGAGTGGGCATACCTTACAGGAACTGTTAACATCACTACAGGAACTGTTACTTCTCAAGGGGGAAATGCTGCCGTCACCATGAATCCTACTACTCCTACAACAGGCTGGACAAAGAGCTATGAGGCGCTTGTCATGCCTGGTAGTGAATTTACCGCTGATAATGCCATCATCGTTCGCATTAATGCTGATGGGAATATCTATTATGTGAGTGCAGAGAAGATTCGCGCAGCAATTGCAGCTATGCCTGGATTCGTCAGCGATGCTGATGCCTATAAAACAAAATCTGGTAAGAACTACGTGCTGAACATCACAGTCAACAAGACGCAGATAAACGTTACCGCCACCGTCCTCGACTGGGTGACGGTTGAAGCAGCAGAAGTGGCTCCGAAGATAAACATCACAGTGAACTACAGCATTCCAGGCACCGCAGTCAGGGTGAACACATTTAGCTTTTATCGCAGTCTTTCGCTCAACGACGGATATGCCACTGGCGAATCGGAATCTCTGAAAATTGGCGATTACTACAAACGTGTAAGTGAGCTTACCAAGAACAACGATGACACTTGGACAATGAACCCACAGCGCTACTGGTCCAACCACAACCAGCATTATCAGTTTCGCTTGGTATGGCCTAATACCACCACCGCACTAAAAGATGCGACAGAAAACCCCGATGTCACGGGTGAGACAGTTGTGCAAAAGTGGCGTCCGCATGTAGAGGATAAAACTTACGGTGAAACCAACTACCAAGTGATAGAAATATGGAATGATCCATTCCAGGAAGTGGTTCCAAGTAATACAGTAATTGCTGACAACTATCATCCTTATCCCTCAAATCTGGCGATAGCTCGCCCGGATGTTGGTGAGAACGATGAGTGTACGAATAACGAGCCAGGTCATACACGTACCAATCTTTATAGCGGCGGTATTTGTGCTACGGAAGGAAAAATCAACCTGACGTTCCGCTTTGTGATGTCGCAGGTGGAGGTGCAGCTCACCACAACCAGCACCAGTAGTAGTGCTGTACGCTTAGATGAGGCTAAGGTAGAACTGGTCAATGCCTATACTCATGGCTATGTGATGCTGGGCGACCGTACGGTGAAACCTGATGGCGACAAGACTACTGATGAGTTGGACTTTTGGAAAAAAGAAACAGTCGGAGGCACTGATACACGATTCTTCCGTAGTGCCATCGTGCCACAGGAGTTGACATTCTCTGAAGCTCAGGCATCGGGAAACCTTAAGTTTAAGATTACCATCACCAATGGCGATGGTACCAAGGATGTCTACTATGCTGACGTGGAGCCTATCCTCAAATCGGATGCATCTGGGAAAGTGGCACCTAACGGCAAGTGGGAGTCGGGCGTCCGCTATGTCTATCACCTGAACGTATCCAAGACGCTTATCAAGGCCACCGCCACCCTGGCCAACTGGACCACGGTAGAAGCCTCAGAAGAAGTTTGGTTCTAACAAGCGCAGAGCATGAAAAAGACAAACAACATACTGTATATTGCCGCCACCCTGCTGGCAGCCGCCTGCTCCGTGAAAGAGAACCCGGACGATACCCTGCAGCCCGGAGGCAAGACTCCCCTTGTGCTCAACGCCACGCTGAGCAGCGGCAGCGCCGTCACTAAAGCGACCGGAAAGGACTTTGAAGAAAACGATGTGCTCCTGGCCTATATCCGGCATCTTGATAATAGCAATAATCCGGTCAATGCCGACAAGGCTCCCCTGCTCGTTGCCTTCAAGAAAGGCAGCGCTGCCATGGAAGCCACCGGAAATGAAAATATCCGAAAAACCGCAGACCTCACATCCGTTTCTCCAACGGACAATACCGCTGTCGTTCCCCTATATTGGGACGACTTCAGCAACTCGGCCAACGCCAGTACCGACCTGCGTACCACAGGTCATGGTCTGCAGTCGTTCTATGGCTACTGCTATAATGGCGGAACGTCTCATATTTCCACGGCTCTCAATGCTGAAGCTGGAACGTTAGGCTGGACACTTCCTGCCACCTATGGAAATGCTGCTGCCGTAACGAACGCGGACCTGCTTTGGTCACCCACACAGGCAAAAGTTACGTATGACCATTCCACTGCACGTGAGGGTGTGGAACATGGTACACTGGAGATTCCTTACACTCACGCCATGAGCCAGATAACGGTAACACTGAAAGCTGTCGATGGCTTCTCTGGAACCCCATTGACTTCTACGGTGCTTACTCTGAACCAAATGAATACCGTAGCCTCATTGACTGCTCCGACAGGTTCTTTTACTAGTTCAACTCCTACAGCTGTCACGATGTATGCAGGAGAAACGTCCAATAGTGGCTTGACTCGCGAATATACAGCCATCATCGCTCCTGGCACTAAACTGAAGGAAGGTGAAAAACTGCTCGACATCACCAATGCTGATGGCAACGACTATACGCTCACTATTACCAGTACGATGCTGAACAGCGATGCTTGGGGCAAAAACACAGATAACTATGGAAATACGGTAACGGTAAGTTCTGGTTCAGAGGGAGAACCTGCTAAAGGGTACATCCTCACCCAGCCAGGTGTGAACTATCACCTCACCGTGACCATCAACAAGACGAAGGTGGAAACCCGCGCAACGCTGGCCGACTGGCAGACGGTGAATGCTACAGGAACGGGTTCTATTGTATATCCTGATGATGAAGACGATGAGCATCTTTATATGGATGATTCTGAGACTCCCAATCGTACGAATGTAAATGTGCTGGCTGTAGACAAAAACTATTTTGCCAACGGTGCCTCCTTCAGCTTGTTCCAACTGTCTGCCACGGGTCATAACGAGGCAAGCAGTCGTACGAACGATGCATACGATTTTGTTACCATCTCTACCTTCGATAATCCAGCAGGAGACGAATCCTATGCTGACAAGTGGGTTAACAATCCTCAGATTTACTGGCCTAACGGTTCTACTAACTACTATTTCCGTGCATTGGCAAAGTTTAATAATAACGACGGCAACGTTAACAGTATTCAGAGTGTAGGAACCGTACCTTCAGATAAAGCTACCACCATGCAGCAGGGAAGTGACATCCTTTGGGGGACCACGGCCAAGCATAGGGGGACATCAACAGGGCATACCTACGAGCAGGGGCAGGCTATTCCTCCCCGTACAGGCGATGTGCCTATCTCCTTCATCCATGCAATGAGCAAGGTGACGTTCAATTTGGAGACAGCAAGTGCTGCCACAGAGGCTCAGGTCAATCTCACTGGTGCGAAGATTGCCGTCACCAATCTCTATACCAGCGGAACTATCAATATCGATGATGGTGAAATTTCTAAGACAGATGGCGATAAGAACACCATTACAGACCCGTTGACAAGTGCCGCCATTCCTCTTCAGGCTGCTCCCATCAGCAATCTGATAGTGATTCCTCATGAGACTATTGGTGATGATGCCAAAGTTATTATCACCCTGGCTGACGGTACTACGTACAGCCTTCAGTTGAACACATGCTTAAGTGATAATGGTACTCCAGAGAATCCTAATGATGACACCGCTATCGTCACCTGGGCAAGGGGTAAGCACTATACATACACCATCCACCTGGAGAAGGAGCAGATTACCTTCCGTGCCCTGGTGAAAGACTGGGAAGAGAAAAGCGGCAGCGGTAACGCCAACTTGGAATGGGACTAATGAGAAAGTACCTGCATATCGCTTTTCTCATGGCCCTGCTGCTTTCCGGCTGCACGGCCCGGGAAAGCGTGGGCGTACAGGAGCCGGAGAATCCCGTGGGCCAGCCCGTCCTGTTCACCTCCGGCAGCATGAGCGGCCAGGCCACCAAGACCGACAACGGCGTGTCGGCGCCCTGGTACTACGGTATGAGTGAGACCGGCGGGGTGCCCTACATGCCCCTGGACGGCCGTTTTGTGTGCACCATGTACTACCATGCCGCCGCAGGCGACACCGACAATAGCTCCTTTGACATCCTTCCTCCCTCCCTGGGCGGCACCGCCACCACCGCATGGCTCAAGGTGAATGACAATGTGGGAAATTCCGTGTTCCGGCTTGCCAGTTACAGCGAAAGCGACATGAACCTGGACGACTACGGATTCGACCGCAATGCCCCCATCTTCTTCTGGCAAAACCGTCTCACCCACGCTTTCCTGGCCCTGGCGGACTACAACCAACTTGCCACCAACGACGGTGCCTCCACCGCCCAAGGGAAGTTGAAGATGTATCCCAACCATGACAAGGACCTGGTCACTTTGCCGGAGGAACTCACCGAGGAGCAGCAGGCCGCCTACATCCTTTCAGACGGCCGCTACGCCAACACCTACGACCTCACTCGCGGGGAACGCACTTCCATGGCCCAGCAGCCGGACCCCATCCTGGCCCTCACCATCATGAAGCCCGCCGGCGCCACGCAGGAAGCCAACCGCGTGCGGCTGTACTTCCGACACCAGTTTGCACAGATTCAGGTGAACCTGAAGGGATCGGCGGACAACTCGGCAGACATTTTAGCCGACCAGATAGAGAAAGTGGAACTGTTGGGCGTCTCGGAGGAGGGATATGTAAGCTGCAGGCTCAATGCCGACGGCACACTGACGCCTGCGTCAGCCAAGGACGTGAAACTGGATGCGTACACCGATGCCGAGTTGATTGCGAACCCATGGGGCACTTCCATGGAAATGTTTGTGGCCGCAGAGGCGGCTTTAGGCTACATCAAAACCTTCAAAGCCATTGCTTTCGGCCAACTCAGGGCCATCCGCATCACTTGGCACGAGGGAACCGCTGAGACCCCCGGCATCAAGCATGTGACCACATACGAGGTTCCCCTGACCAACGAAACCGATAACGAGAGCACTGACGATGACAATAAAAAACCGGTAATAGAGTTGCGAAATCTGCACAGCGGAATGAAGTATATCTACAACCTGGAACTGCGGCGCGGTACGCTGGCTGTTATCCGCACGGAGATTCTGCCCTGGATGCAGAAAGAGGACCTTGTATACGGAACGGACGGAACCATCTATAACTAAGGCCTTATGAAGCATTTATCCCGCATATTGCTGCTTACGGCGCTGGTAGCCTGCCAGCGTGAGGTTCCCCTGTTTGAAGAAGGCGAAATCCGGCCCGGAGAAGCGGTGGTCTTTACCACCCTGATGCCGGGAAAAACGGACACCAAAGCCACGGACGAAGAAACCGCGTTCAACACCCGCATGGGGCAATACAAAGCGGTGGCCGACGCCTACAGCTTCTCCGTGGAGATGTATGAAGAAGGGATTGATTATGCCCTTGGCAGCGCCACCTATGTTCCTGCCAGCACTGTGGCAGAAGAAACCACCACCTATCCCACCGACGGTACCCTGAAGCCCGCCGGCGAAACCGTGCTCTACTGGCCCGGGAATGCGAAAAAATACGGTTTCAAGGCCACAGCCGGAACAGAGACACTGGAGAGCGACCAGTCCGATGCAGTTAAACTCCTTGCGCAAGACCAGTTGCTGGGCTATGGCTTTGAGCCGCTGTGGAATACGGTGGACAATAAGCAGGCAGACAACGAAAACGCCCTGAACTACCGCTCTTCCAAGGAATGGTATGCCGCCAACAAACAGACGCGGGGCATGGCTCCGGGCAGCATGGACGAGGCCTCCTGGTACAAGAAAATCCCCCTGTACTTCCAGCACCGGCGATCGCTCATTACCATCCGCCTCAAAGCTGGCGAAGGCGTGGACCGCGATGCCCTGAAGACACTGGCCAACATTTCCACCAAGATTTACTCTTACAGCGGAGGTACGACTGAGATTACCCCCTACGGAAAAGAGACGACGATTGACTATGTTGCAGCAGATTACGGCGGTGCGGCGACGGGCGTAGCCACCAGTGAATACACCGCCATCGTGCAGCCTTACGATTATCGTACCAACGCCACCACGGATGTGATTGCCGAAATTGCCCTCTCCGGCCAGCGCTTCACCTTCTATGCCGACAACGACAGCCAGAAGAATGACCCCGCCCACATGGAGAACTACAACCTCACGGCAGGCAAGCACCTGGTAATCACCGCCACCCTGGGTCGTGAGAGCCGCAAAATTCTGATAACGGCCTACATTGAAGACTGGACCGAGACCGTAACCAGTACCATTGTGGATGACTATGGCCAGGCCGGCGATCCCATCCAGATTAACAACCGACAGGAATTGTATACCTTCCTCAAGGACAATACCAAGAACAAGCCCGGCAATGTGGCCATCATCGTGCCCAACTCCCTGAACCTGGAAAAGAGCGGGGACGCTGATGCAGCCTGGGACGACACTGACATCAAGCTCAATTGTACACTGAACCTGGCCGGAGCAACGCTGTACACCAATCACCGGATATTCAACACCGTCGGCTCTTCCGGCACCCTGGTGAACGGCACCGTTTGCATCGGGAACGGCTCCGTGACCGCTGCGGTGACAAGCAGCAATCTGGGCACCCTGGAGCGCATTGTCGTGTCACCCAAGGACAATAACGGCAACGACTCCAACGGCAAGGCCACGGTGGCCGGACTGGCAGAAACCAACTCCGGTTCCATTATCGGCTGCACCTCCACCCTGCCGGTAGAAGGCGTCAGCGACTTTGTGGGCGGTATCGCGGGGCGCTCCGTGTATTCCGACGAAAACACCATGCCGGTGATTGACGGTTGCACGGTGAACGCCCGTGTGACCGGGACCGGCACCACAAAGGGCGGCGGCATCGTGGGCGAGGCGGCAGGACGCGTTACTAACAATGCCTTTGTCTATGGCATCACCCTTTTGCAAGACGCAACAAACTTCAAGAACATCATCCAGGCCAAGGCGGTGGGTGATAAGGAGTTGCGGGCATACGGCAATGCATGGCCCACCAAGGCCGAGAATTCCGTAGGGGAAGAAACATCCAATCCCAACACGAATCTGACACCGGCTGAGGAGCGCTACGACGCAACGATTGACAATCAAATGGAATTGGAAACCCTGCTCACAAGTGCCTACAACAAATCTACAACAAACTATCGCATTTCCCATGATTTTGCTGTCACAGGATGGGACAAAGGGAAAAAGCACGATGACCTGACAAGCAATGGGGAAGGCAATGTGTTCTTCAAACTGGACGGCAATGGCAAAACCATCACCACGGATGGCATGCTGTTCAGCAATATCCGGAACGAAATCCATGACCTCACCGTGCGGCTGGGGAATAATCTGGTGGCAACTCCTGCTACAGAAGGCGATCCTGACGCAATTGCCGCATTGGGTTATTCCGTCAGCGGTTCCGAGGACAACAAACCAACGGGAATCCTTAGGAACATTCAGGTCAAAGCCGGGACTTATTGCATGCAGGCTTCAACCGTAGGCGGTCTGGTCGTCTGGGCCTACGATGGGGCCCTCATCGAAAACTGCCAGTGCAAGGCAAAACTGCAAGTATGGGTGCAAGAAGTTGGCGATCAAACGAAAATCTATTCCGGAGGCATTGTGGCCGCAGCGGCAAAAGCCACCCTCACACGGTGTATCTTCCATAATTCCGACAATACGTTGTACAGGAATTCCGCTTCGGAATATACAAACTTGAATGGCGATGCCGAGACAACACCCACCACCGGCATCTACTACGGAGGCATTCTGGGGGGTACCGCTCCCAAAGGCACTTCCCCGATAGAGTATCCGTCCGTTCTGATGACCGACTGCACCAGCTGGTTCACCGCCGGCACTTCCTTGCAGTTGGGCTCACTGGTGGGCTATTCCCAGTATTCCGATGCCTCCAGCGTACTGCAAAACGGCATGGCAGATGACTGCCAGGGCAATTGGTGGCCGGACGGAAGCAATGCCATCGGCAGTCGAAAGGATGGCAAGACCATCGAGCAGACCATTGGCAAGCGTAACGCAGTAACACCGAATAGAGACACCACTTATGATAATTAGGACAAACATACCCGCGACCCTCGCCGTGATGTACCTTCTGGTCTGCGCCTGCCAAACGCAGATGCCCGATGCTCCCGCCTATCCCGGCCCGGGGAAGGAAATCCGCGTGGGCGGAATGAGCGTAGGCGACGCTTTGTCCATTACCGCCACCAAAGCGGAGGCGGACCCCATTGACGAAAGCACCGTCCGGCGCACCGATGCCGAGAACATCTCCTGGCTGGTGGAGCCGCTGAAAACCGGCCTTGACATCACTTATGGCAGCGTGAAGAACGAGGTACACTTGAACTCCCGCGTGGCCGTACTGAAACTCCTCACCGAAGGAGGAGACATCAAATACAGCACCGATGAGGTCACCGGCAAAAAGGTGGCCGAGTACTCTTTTCTTTACCGGAATGACGACACCGGTGACGAGACGCAGGATCCCGCCCTCTGGTACGACAACGGCGCACATTTCTTTGAAGGGGTGCATGTACCGAACGGCATCAAGTATTCGGGTGAAACTCCAACCCTGCAGAATCTCCCCACCGACCAGCATGCCGTCAATTACACCCACCTGGAGCGCTATCTGTCCATGCCGGCGGGCTTTACCCTCAACGCCACGGTGGGCCGCATCAAGCTGCCCTTCTACCACCGCCTGTCCCGCGTGCTGGCCTACATTCTGATTGACCCTTCCATCGGCAGCGATGTAAAACTGAACGGATATATGGGCGGCGGAACGGAGGACCCCACCACCACCGACATCCGCTTTTGCAACGTGGACGTACTCACCGGCGTCAAGGACAGCTACAATGAAACTACCCAGCACCATACCTATACGCCGCAGTGGCACAAGGTAAGAAAGGCCATTCCCCATTATGTGGGCGAGCGGGGCAGTTACGACGATTCCAAGAACGTGTCGTATGACAATGAGCATTTCATCGCCTATTTCAACACGGAAAAAAATACCTACATCTACCCCACCGATGCGGAATGGACCGCCATCCATGCGCACGAAGCCAGTTTTGAAGATGACAAGTACAGCAAATATGAGCGTACCCGCTACGGAACCGTACCGGTGTACGACCTCATCGTGCGCCCCACCTACACCTCCCAGGATGCGGTGATGTTTGACGAAGACCTCACCGGCAACACCAAAAAGCAACTGGCCGACAGGACCAACCAGATTGAATTTGAGATTACCCTGAACAACGGCCTCCAGTACAGCAAAACCTTCGTCTTTGACCTGGACGCCAACTACGAGACCGTGGTGTACCTGCACATCAACCGCGAAAGGGTGGACTACAACAGCTCCGGCAGCGTGCTCTGGCAGGAGACGACGGGCTACGATGACTATTACGGCGTGAATAACCTCAACGGCAACAACCTCTCCCATGCCGGCAGCAGCTGGCAGCGGGCCTACACCAACAGCGGCCAGAACTACGGCGTAACGGACGGGCACCTGTACCTGGCGGACGGCGAAGACAAGTATGCCCAGTACGTTGACGATGCCACCTGGACGGAAATGTTCCGGGAAGCCCGCGAGGGCGGGCGCCACCACGGCGACTACTTTGTGCTGGCCAGTAACATCAGCATCCCCGCCGCAGCGCTGCCGGATAACTTCGTGTTCACCGGCCACCTGGACGGGCAGGACCATACCATTACGCTCACGAGTGACGGCTATACCCCGGTTATAACGCCGGCTTACGACGAGTTTGTAGAGTATAAAGGTTCCGGAGACAAGTACATCAAGATTACGTATGACGACGGCTCCTATTCCTACCAGAAATACATCGGTACCGATGAAAACCTGACCTTCTATTCCAAGGAGCATCACGAAGAGGTGACGGGCACCCCCATTGCCGGCAAAACGCCCGGGAACCTTTTTGCCGGCCTGAACGGGAAGTATTCCACCGCCCAGGAAAGCAACTGGAATGCCGTCTGGGAGGCCAACGTGCACAGGGAGAAGGTGGGCGGCACTTACTACTGGGTGCCCTACAAAACCGGCACCGACGGCTGGCGGGCGGAAATTATCAACACCAACCTGTCCGTGGGAACCGTGTTCCCGTCCACGGCCGTGTATGGGACCCATGTCACCGGCTATGTGCACAACTGCTGGGAATGGAGCACTTACAGCACCGAAACGCACAAATGGACCGGAGGAACGAAGGTCCGTGAATATACACCCTCTCTGCCCGAGTATTAGCGTATGAAGACAAGACATTTCCTATTCGCCGCGCTGACGCTGCTTGCAGCCGCCTGTTCCAAGGAAGGGGTGGAGCTGTCGCCGCAGGCCCAGGCGCTTCTGGGCCGGAAGGTGGATTTCAACGCTTCCATGGCCGCCCCCTTTGCAACAAAAGCCACTTATCGGCACAACGGGGCCTTCAACGAGGGGGATATCATGACCATTTACCGGCAGTATTCCTCCGACTACGGCCGCACCTTCGACAGTGGCAGCGAGGCTTTCCGCGTGTACGAACTCAAGACCAAATACGCCACCGGCACAGACCTGGCCTTGGAGACCGACTGGCTGCCCCGGAAAGGAGAAACGGGGTTCAACCCGCCATCCGAGTATATTACACAGACGGAGGCCGACTCCCTCACCTGGGACAACGGCAAAACCGTCCGCTTCCGCGCCTGGTCGCGCAGCAATGTGGCCAATGCCATTGTCAACAGCACCGGCGACGGCACCCGTTTCTATCCGGACTTCTGCGTGGCGGAATGGGTGACCGTGTCCGGTCCCACCATGGCCATCCCCATGGAACTCAAGCACCTGGGCTGCCGGATTGGCTTTACCACCAAGGCCGGAAACGAACTCCGCCGGGCCGAGATTTGCACAGACTGGAAGGACTACATGTGGGAGGACAATGCCGACACCGCGGAACATGACGAAGCCGACACCGAGCACGGGAAGGCTGAAGCCGTGGCCCGCGAACAGGCAGAGGCCGTGAAGGCCGTATATGACCGCATGTGCATGCCCGCGGGCGTGGACATGGAACATGCCCTCCTTACATCCATGACACAGGCTTTGTACGACTCCCAGCCGAACTTTGCCAAGATTCATGAAAAAACCGAGGATGACGGCATCGTGAAGTACGACACCAAGACACCGGACCAGATTGCAAGCGAGGTGAAACGCCCCGAGTTTGCGAGCAACGACGGCCGCCTGTACATGATTTCCGTCCCCTACGACATGAGTACCGGCGGACGGCGGGGAGAAGCTATTGTTCTTCCGTCCTATACCCGCTTCAAGATTTGGCTGTACGACGTCAACGATGGAGACAAGGCCGCAACTCACGACGAGGAGTCCAACTACCATATCTTCTCCCTCAGCGATGTCAAGAACAAAGAGGGAGAAGGCGCCGTGACCCTGTTCCCGGATGGCATGGAGCTCCTTGCCGGTGTGAGTTACCTGTTCAGCGTAGGCTACCATTACGACAATTTCACCCTGACCCCGGCCGACAGCTTCTCCTGGGAAGAACAGGAAGCGGAAAACGGCGACGGAGCCTCCGAGACGGTGACACCCGGAAGCGCGGGAGATTATCAGTGGTGGAAAGACGCCATTAAAGAAGCCATCCCCAAAAATATTTCCCAAAGTTTCAACCCGGTATTCCACATTGATACCCGCGAGGAATTCCTGGAACTTATCAAGCTGGTAAACGGCACCGCCACCGACAAAACCAGCGGCCTTACCCACATGCTGGATCCCACAAGGACTTTTGACAAGGATCATCCGGCCCAAAGGACCGACTACCGTTGGTATCCTTCAGAATACATCCATGACGGCAAAGTAATGAATCAGCACAAGGCCGACTCTGTAACCCACGAGCGGGCCATAGCCCAAGGGTATATTTTCTACGAGCATTACTATCCCGCCAATGCCGACCAGGCAGCCTACTCCCAGGAGGATTACCTGCGGGGCCCCTACAGCTTCTTCGATGAAAACCTGAACGCGCATTTCACCATCGAACTGGACGGGGACCTGGACCTCGCCGACTGGAAGCTCACGGCCATCGGTTCTACGGCGGCGCATCCTTTCCGCGGAGCGCTGAACGGGAACGGGCACCTGCTCAAGAATGTCTACATGGACGGCGGAGCCCTGTTCGCTTACGGCAAGGACATGGCGGTGCGCAACCTGCACGTCCAAAGCGTGCATAATTTCCAGCTGATTGGCACTTCCGAAGCCCAGGACGAGAAAACGGGCTATGGCGCTTATGTGGCCGGAGTTTCCATCCAGGCGCCCTGTTCGGGCAATCCCATTGCCACCACCCTCACCGGCACCAGCTATGTGGTGGGCTGCATCTATGAGGGGAAGGCCGGCGGCGCCCTGGTGGGTACGGCGGACAAGCTGAGCATGTACGGCAACATGATGGCCGCATCGGGCCTGGCATCCGGCACCGGCGCCCTGCTGGGAAGTTACCCGACCGGGAGCGCTGCCTACTTTGCCCCTCAGACGGCCAAAAAACTCTCCTGGAGCGCATTCATGGTGAACTACTACGACAAGACCCTCTCGGAGAACACCCATGCCGTGGGCGCAGTCATCGACAATTATCGACCTCAGGAATATATTCGCGGCGCCGAGTCCCACATCCTGAAGGCCAAGAACGACAACTTGCTGGCCGATGACGTCCCCTGGGAAAAGCTGGTGGAAAAGGGCAATGACCTGATGCTGGAAGGCTACTACGGCCTGGCGCCCTGGAAAGCCATGAACTACGCCATCTGGAAATATAACAAGGACCTGGCCGGGTCCCATACCTGCGACATGCATTATGAGAACAGCAGTACCGGCTATGTTCACCGCTATCCAGTACTGGTGAGCGGCGGGCCCGACAATAACTACGAGGCGTGGAACGTATTGGAACAGAACAACTGAGGCATGAAAAAAAGAATAATCATATATGGTTTGGGAACGCTCTTAATGGGCGCTGCCGCCTGCGGCACTAAGGATGCGCTGCCCCAGACCGGCTGCCTGAACCTCACCACCTCCGTAGTGCCCTTTGACGGAGAGCCCGCCACACGTGCCAACCTGGCGGGAGATGCCTTTGAGACGGGCGAGCGCATGAAACTGAAGATTATCTGCCCCTACAGCGACCGCACGGAGTACGGGGAAACCACCTATGGGGATACCCAGGATGCTTTCTGGCTCTTAAAGTGGAAGGATAATGACTGGAAACCTATCGAGCCTTCCGACAAGGTGGATGTGGGCCAGAACTACAAGTATACTTCTGCAAGGAACCTTACGGGACACCACGAGGCCCAGCAGACACCCTACGTGTACACCGCCTCGACCTGGAGCGAAAACGTGCGTTTCATGTCCAATGGCAGCTATCGTTCACAGTACAGCTATGTGTTCCATGCCAACCAGTCGGAATGGGAGGACTACCGAGCCTCGGACCTCCTCTGGGCCCAGACCTATATGCAGACGGGCGCCTTCAACGTGCACCTGGCCTTCAACCACGTACTGGCCTGCCTTAAAATCACCGTTTCGGGCATCTCGCTTTCTCCCGGTGCGTCAGTCACCCTGGAAGGCATGCCGGACATTGACCAGCAGGAAATTGTGGTGGGAGACTACTACGCCGCCCGAAGCAAGGTGAACTCCCCCTTCGGCTATCAGCAGAAAACAGCCTGTACGAAGGAGAACAACGGAAAGGTGCTGGGGGTCGCCGTGATTAACGATGCCTCGCAGAAGGCCACCGTAACCCCCATAGCGGGCAGTACGGGCATCTACACCGCTTACAGGAACACCGACGGCACTTACTACCTCATTGTTCCACCCTGCACGGCCCCGACCGCAAAAATTTGGATACGGGACGGAGAGAAACGGTACAGCTATACGCTTACACGAACCACTTTTGAGCAGGGGAAACAATATCCCGTTAACATTACGCTGAGCGAATGAGAAAACTATTCCCGCATATTGTCCTTTTGCTGGCCGGCATCCTGGCAGGATGTGCCGCCAAGGAAGTCCTTGTTCCGGAAAAGAGCGGTGCCCTGGAGATGAAGGGCGTGCAGGCCGTCATCGTGGACGGCACCCCAACCAAGGCCGGAACGGTTACGCCGCTCGTTGACTACGTAGGACGCAGCAAATTCAAAGGGAACGACCAAATCGTGTTTACCAAGATTTGCAGAACGGATACCCCTTTGGATGCTTTCACATATCCAGGGTCAGGCGACACTTACACGGGCATTGTCTTCAAGGCCGGAAATGAGGGCGGGGAGGCAAGCGGATGGCAGAGGCAGACATCGGACGGCGGCCCGGAGCGCATTTACTGGACCGACGCCGCCAGCGAGCACACCTTCATCGCCTACGGCGTTCCGCAGGATAATGCTTATGACTGGAAGTCGCATGTCCATACCGCGGAATCCACCAGCAAGACCTATTATATCGGCTCCCTGGGCGACCCTCTGGTCACGGGAGACATTGATTTTTCCCTCACGACTGAGGAACAGGCAAGCTACACCGCGCAGGAGAACAATGTCACCGTTTACAAAAACCCCAAGCTGGAGAATGAGGACCTGGTCATTGCCTACGACACCCACATGCATGCCGAGCCCGGCGGAAGCGTGGCCCTGGTACAGTTTTACCATGCCCTTTCCAGCGTGCGGGTGGTGGTGAACATCAGCGGTTTCTCTTCCAGTTCCACGGCGGCCGACAACGAGGCTGTGGTGTCCGACATGGTGCTGCTGCACCAGCCCACGATGTATGCCTGGGAGCAGTCCGACTTCGGGGTGCAGCCGCTGCGTTCAGAAGACCAGGCAATCATCGACGGCGCCTGGAGCGATTCCAACACCAAGCCCGACTATGACCAGCGGAAAAACATCAAGCTTTGGATTCCCCGTCCGGCGGGTTCCGGCAGCAACCAGAGCAAGACCTTTACTTTTTACGGTATCACCACGCCCCAGCCGCAGAACTATATTTCCACGCTGGAAGATAACGATGCAAACCGATCTGCGGAACTTTCTTTCAAGGTTACCTATCCCAATCCGCTGAAACCCTCCACCACAGTTACCAGCACCTACAAAGCCTCGCTGAAAGACGTATGCTTTGATGCGGGATACAACACCACCATCAATATCTCGTTGAACCACAAGAACGAGAAGATGACCGTGGGCGCCGAATACGAGAATTGGCAGTTCGTGGCCACTCCGGACGTGAGTGAACTCTTCAAGAACTCCACCTTCCTGCAGGATACGGACCGCTGGGTCACCGGGACGGCCAACATTCCCAATGTCACCATCGTGGGGGACGAGAAAGCCACCGCCGATGACGCCACCTGGCTGTACAAATCCGGCGACAAGATACTGGACATCTATGGGCACGATGGCTCCTCCATCGTGCAAGCCTACCAAATCAGTACGGCTTATCAGCTGCTCTCCTTCGCCTACGAAGTCAAGGCGGGACGGGACTTCACGGGCAAATTCATCCGTCTGGACGCCGACCTCACCCTGCAAAAGAGTTCGGACAAGACCAAGGAGGAACTTCCGACCGATGACGAGGCCTATTCCACCGCCGCTGATGCCATCGCGTGGATAGGTATCGGCGAAAGCGGGAAGCCTTTCAACGGCACCTTCCTGGGCGGCGACCGCTACATTTACAGCCTGTATGGAAAACCCCTCTTTGCCGAACTGGGTCCGAAGGCGCAGATTCTCAAACTGCAGGTGAGTACCATCCAGAAGGCGGACCAATCGGCCTCCGTTACGGGCGGCGGCCTTTTGGCCGACAGCAATGCGGGCCTGATATCCGCCTGCAAGATGGACGGGGACGTGACGCTGAGCGGCAGCCCCGCCGGCGCTTTTGTGGGGATCAACAACGGCACCGTCTATGCCAGCTACCATATTGGCGCAACCAACGGCAGCAGCACCACGGGCGGCCTGGTGGGCAAGAACACCGGCACCGTGCGCAACTGTTATCAGGTGGGAAAGGTGACGGGCAGCACCACGGGCGGCATTGCCGGAGAAAACAGCGGCACGCTCAACACCACCTACTACAACAGTTCCCTGCTCCCGTCCCCTACCGCCACTTTTGAAGGGGCCACCGGGAAGAGCACCCTGGAAATGACCATGCCCGGCTTTGTGACGGCACTGAATATCGGCATCGGGGAATTCTCCTCCGGAACAGCACCGGGCGACCTCTGGAGCTATGTGCTAAGGCCGGCGGACTACCCCAAGATTGGGGACTACGTGCAGCTGAACGGCTGGCTGGAAACGGACCTGCACCTGATTACGGCGGCCTCCGACCGCTTTGTGATTGTGGGCAACAACGGCAGCAACTATGCCATGACCAACGACAACGGGGACAGTGCGTCTCCTTTGGCGCAGCCTGTTACCGTGAAGGACGGCGCCGTTACCGGCGATGTGCCGTCCAACTTGCAGTGGACGCTGACCGGCTCGGCTTCCGGCTATTCCTTCCATCCGTTCGGATATGATGCGGCTTACCTCTATGTGTCTGATTTGGGCGTAAGCAACAGGAATGTGAATGTGCGGGAAGAGTCGGACCGCGGCAGCTTTACCATAGAAGACGGGTTCCTGAAAGAAACGGTCTCCAGCCGCTTCCTGGGCATTTACGATTCGTCAGAATGGCGAAGCTACACCTCGCATACCAACAAGACGGACAACATCAACAACCAGGTGTTCCGGTTCTATAAGTTCTATGCCGACGACAAGAACGCTGCGCTCACGCTCGCGCATGCGGGCAAGGTGAGCATGGGGGATGGGGCGTTTAATTTGGACATTACCAATCCGAACAATGTAACCTATACCCTGACGTCCAGTGATGCGAGCATCGCCGAGGTCAATTCTGCGGGTACCATTACCGTTAAAAAGGCCGGCAAGGTCACTATCACGGCCGCGTGGGTAGAACAGAACGGTTACCGCGAAGGCCAGTATAATTATATCCTGACTGTCTGGAAGACTACGCCGGTAGTGAGCTTTACGGAGACAACGGCCAGCATCGACATGAAAGATGGTACGACACTCACCCGGACCGCCACCACCACGCCTTCCGGTGTAGCCCTCACCTACACCTCCGACAACCCGTCCGTCGCCACCGTGAACGCCTCCACCGGCGAAGTCACCGCCCTCAAACGCGGCACCGCCGTCATCACGGCCACCGTGGCAGATCTGGCCAACTACGAAAGCGCATCGGCCTCCTATACCCTGAACGTGACCGACACCCGCAGCTTTGCCGTGAAATTCTCTGCCAGTCCTGTGGCCAGCGGTACGGTCAGCGCCTCTGCAGGCGGTACCGCCTTGGCATCCGGAGGCTCCGTACAGGTAGGCACTACCGTAACCCTCACTGCAACGCCCGCAAGCGGCCATACATTCCGTTCCTGGAGAGTAAGCAAGAGTGACGACCCCAGTATCGTGGAGACCGTCACCAATAACAGCTTCGTGATGCCCGGCTACCCGGTTACCGTGACCGGATACTTCATGCACGAGGATGTGGATGACTACTATGTGAAAGTGGGCTCCGGAGAAGCGATTACTGAAGGTGATTACCTGATTGTTTATGAGGAGAACGCTACCACGGCACATGTGCTGTCCGGTATAAGAAGCGATAATACCGGAGACTATGCAACCGTGACTGTTACGGATGCAGGCATTGCCTGGAGCACGGCCCAAGCCTACAATATCACTGTAGGAGAATCTGCCAGCACACCCAATCAGTTCAGAATGAAACTGGGAAACAGCTATCTGGCCTACACCGGCTCCGACAACAAACTGTACGCCTTCGACAATCCCTATGCTACGGGAACTCTCTGGACACTGTCATACAACAGCGCCCTGAACATAGCAGCTTCCGGACGCTCTCTCCAGTGGAACAACAGCGCCAATCCGAAACGATTCTGCTGTTACACCAGCTCTCAGGGCAGCATTTCCTTGTACAAGCTTCAGGGACACCGTTACCAGATTGCCATTGCAGATGGCATCACAGGCGGCTCAGTGAGTACCAGCCCGGCTTCCTTGGCAGAAGAAGGTGCTACCGTCACCCTCACCGCTACACCTTCCACCGGCTACGCATTCGCTTCCTGGAACGTGTATAAGACCGGTGAAAGCACAACTGCAGTGACCGTGGACGGCAATACATTCAACATGCCGGCATACAATGTCACGGTTTCGGCCACTTTCAACACCGTTCCCACCATTAATTTGCTCAAGACGGCTATTGATAATGTGAGATACGAGGGCGTAACCGATGCCAGCGAGACCGGCGTATATGAGTTCCTCAACGGCGCTACGGACGAGAGCGTTACCGTCACCTGCGACGGCACGGTGGTTACGGCGGCCGTCAAGAATAACGGTGACATTACTTATACCGTGGCAGTCAACACCAAGACAGCCCGAAGCGGATGGATTCGCATCCAATACGGAAGCAATCCGGCACACGAGATTACGGTGAGCCAGCAAGGCAATCCCAGTTTCAAGCCTACGGAAAACGTCACTGCCGGGACATTCAACTCTGCAGACAACAAGCTTACGCTGACCACCGGCAGTGGAGTGACCATAGAACAGTCCAAGGTGTCTGGGAGCACCGCTGTTAACTCCGATTACAATACAGTTCCCACCCTGCGCGTCTATCAGGGCCATGCCCTCACCTTTAGCGGCAAGACATTCACCCGGATAGAGATTGTGGTTAACGGAACTTATTACGGCAATACGCTGACAGCCAATACCGGCACGCTCACGCCTACTACAACAAGCGGCGGCACCATCATCTGGGAAGGCTCGTCAGATTCGGTTGTAATTACCAACACCGTCACCGAGAACAACGTCCAACTGCGGACAACCTCGTTCGCACTGTACTATTAATAGCGCCGTAAGCCGACGAAGTAACTCCTATTTGAAGACATAGGTATTCAGGGGCTCCTTCACCTTGCTGCCGTCCGAGGAGACGGTAGAGAGCACCTTGTTCAGCGTAAGGGTATATTCGAAGGTGACCGTGTCTTTCACCTCTTCGTAAAAGGCGTCGGCAGCGCTTTTCATGGCCTGAATGGCGGAGGCGCGGTCATACACCAGTTCGTAGGGCGTCTCGTTCTGGGCGGCGTAGGCGGCCTTTTCCAGCTTCCCCGCCATGGACAACCAGGAAAGATGGGACGCGCTTCGTCGCCTGTACCGGGAGTATACCAGCTACAAGTATGACTCGGCCTACAATTATGCCCTGCAGATGGGGCACATGGCCGCACAGTTAACGGCGGCAGACAGCCTCTGGTGGATTCTGGATGTCAACGCGGCAAAGTTTCTTGCTTCTTACCCTTGGAAGATATAAGAATATTTCTTATGTTTGCAGTGTAATAGTTATGCTTATGAAAACGACAACTGTAGCATTAGGTCCCCATTTCGACGAATTCATCCAGGCCAGCGTAC
>Ga0247611_10003639_pt1 | contig 22518 bp, 19 predicted proteins | sample 177DNAGHGhighgp2_FD_192422 | JGI IMG/M metagenome (GOLD analysis project Ga0247611, IMG submission 192422) | Sheep rumen microbial communities from Palmerston North, Manawatu-Wanganui, New Zealand - 1770 DNA GHGhigh gp2 | ecosystem: Host-associated > Mammals > Digestive system > Stomach > Rumen... | reverse complement strand
AATCCATATATACCAATTTCACGTATACCTAAATATGTTTATGTTGATGTTATACCATGTTCAGAAAAACAATTTTACATTAAAAAAGGTAATTATTATTATTCTCCTTATAATAATAACTTTTACTCATGGAATCCATATTGTCATAATAAAGAAAAAAGAAAAATTAAAGATTTATACTCACGAGTTAAACAATTAGAACATGAACGTGATAATAGACCAGTTGTTTCAATCGATAATAAAATTGATTTTAAAAAAATACCTGTTATCGATGAAACGAGAGAATTAAAATATGGACCATCATTCCATCCTAAAATAAATATTCCATTGTCAACTAATACAAAAGTAACACCACCATCAATAATTAATTCAAAAGTGACACCACCATCAGTGCAAATACCAACTAATGTAACGCCATCATCGGTAATCAATTCAAATGTAACGCCACCATCAGTACAAATACCAACTGATATCAATAATGCTAATGAAAATATTCCTAATAATTCTAATAATATTCCTAATAATTCTAATAATATTCCTAATAATTCTAATAATATTTCTAACAATTCTGACAATGGCGAAAAACCAATTGAAGATAATACTGATGATCCTACAATTAAAATGGCAGAAGAAATCATTAATTCAAAACCAGAAGAAATAGTTGAAACTAAAAAAGAATCATTTTGGTCTAAATTTGGTTTCTAAATAATTTTTTCTTAAATATTTATATGAGTAAAAATATAATTATTTTAGGTCATATTGGTTCTGGTAAAACAACAATGGCAAATTATATATCTAAAAAATACGGATATAATCATTATGCTTTAGGTGATGGTGTAAAATATTTCATTCATGATTTATATGAAGTATTACATATTCTTGATTCAAATATTGAACCAATACCTTTAATAAATTTATATTCTAAAGATAAAAATAAATATCGTTCACATTTACAATTATTATCTACTGAATTAGTTAAAAAAGATTTTGGTCAAGATATATGGATTAAATATTTAGACAATAAATTAGATATAACGAAACCATATGTTATTGATGATGTACGATTTAAAAATGAATATGATCATTATCATTCTAATGCTGTATCAATTCGAATATTTCGAGATGATGAAATTTATTCATCACATTGTTCAGAACATGAATTAGATGATATTGTACCAGATTATAAAATAAATAACAATAATTCTATTTTAATGCTTTATAAACAAATTGATGAAATAATGAATGAAATACAATAATTGATTTTTTCTATTTTTTATAAAAATGACAAACAACTTAAAACAATTTTCAATTAAAAAATTTAATATCGATGAATTACATACAATGAAAAAGCAAAAATTGTTTATACCAAAGGTTAAAATTGAAAATTATGGTGAAGTTTATTTTACACGTGATATGAATATGAAGGATTTATTATCATCTTTAAGTGATAAATTTAATAAATATTATCATGATCTTAGATTTAAGTATTCTAGTATCGATGAAATCCCTTGTGATGTGGTAAGAAAAATTCAGAAACGTCATAAAAGAAATATTCTCGAATATGCTAATGATTATTATCCACCTAATGTTGCTATTATTACAACTCATTTAAAAATGAGCGAAGAAAATATGGAACATGTATCTGATTCCATATTTAAAGAATTATGGACAGTATGTAATAGTGATTTATTATTTTCACCAATATTTAATTATATTAATAAAAAATATAAAAAATGTATTAAAGCAGCATCAAATGATTTGATAGGAATTGCTGATGAAAAATTAATAGGTGAAATCACATTGTCACATGAATTTGTACAATGGAATGATAAAACAATATTTGCTTTTCCAGATCAACGATATGTAGAAAGTGATGTTAAACTTTAATCATCACTAATTTTTTTTTGTTATTATTAATATTATTATTGTTGTTACAATTGTTTTTGTTACAATTAATATTAATATTTATTATTAGTATTATTATTAATACTATTGTTTTTGTTACAATTAATATTAATATTTATTATTAGTATTATTATTAATACTATTTTTTTTGTTACAATTAATATTAATATTAATTACAATAATAATAATATTAATAGTATCAATATCGTTATTATTAACATTATTCATTTTTTATTCATTATTTTTTTATTAATATTATTACAATAATCATTATTATTACTACAAATATTCATTATTACAATAATAATATATTTTTCATTTCTTAAAATGAATAAATTAAAAATAAGTACATGTAATAATATTAACGATGAAAACTCTGAAAAAATGATTGATGAAATTGATATACCCAATAATGTTGTAAAATTATCAAAATTTTGTTTTGCTAAATGTGAATTATTAAAAAATGTAAAATTATCAAATATGTTATCACATCTCGGTAAATATTCTTTTTATAATTGTTATTCATTAGAAACATTAACATTACCAGAAGGAGTGATAGAAATTGGCTCACATTGTTTCGAAAATTGTACTAATTTAAAAAATATTAATTTACCATCATCATTATTAATTATTTCACATTCAGCTTTTAAAAATTGTGAACATATAGAAGAGCTATCAATACCTAAAAATATTCGTAAAATTGATAAATATACATTTTTTCATTGTATTAGATTAAGAAATATCAATATTCCTTGTATTAAATATTTAGGTAAATCTGCTTTTGAAGAATGTGGAGAACTTAATAATATTAATTTACCTATTACTTTAAAATATATTGGTAAAAAATGTTTTAAATCTTCTGGATTAGAAAGCATAACATTATTAGAAAATGTTGGTATAATACCTGAATCATGTTTTGAAAATTGTTATTCATTAGAAAATGTAAAAATGTCAGATAATGTTGAAGTTATTAATGAATCAGCATTTCATGAATGTATTAATTTAAAATCACTTAAATTATCTAAAAATTTATCATTAATTAAACAATCAGTTTTTAATCAAAAAATAAAAATATTTTACAATAATTATGAATTTCAATTGAATGATGATTATTACATCGAAGAACATCAATTAATTTTAACATTTAATGCTTTAGAAGATAAAAATACACAAAAAGCACATGCTTTAATGAATAAAATATTAATATTCTATAATTTTATTGATTTTAAAACATTTGGTATAGAATTTCCTAAATTGAAAAATATTAGAAAAGAAATAACTAAAAATTGGTGGTTAATTTAACATATTTTTTTATCAATATTTAATGTATATTAATCGTTTTAAATATCCAATTATTCAAAATAATGATAATAAAACATATTTATTTGATATTGATGGTAAATTATTAAAAATGTATGAAAGACAAAAAGATGAAGTATTAATACATTATTATTCAGATAATACTTTTAAACTAAAGTCAAAAATACAATATAAAGGTAATATAATAGAAAAATATATTATTGATAAAAATGAATATCACATTAAATATTTATTAGTTGGAACAAATATAGAAAATATAGATAAAACAAATAAATATGTCCACATCGATTATGAAAATGAACACATATATCAAATAATTGAAAATTATAAATTAGAAAATAAAAACATAAGATATTTGTTTATATATGATGATATGAATTTATTAAATAAAATTTATAAATTTGTGAATGATTATTTAACTGATGAACTTAAATTTGAATATTATGATTATGATAATTTAATTTCAAAAATTACGCATCATTCAAAAGATTTAAATTTAGAACAATCCACAACATTAATATATGATTCAGATAACAATTTATCATATTCATTTTCCGATAATGGCGATCATGAATATGAATATTCATTAAATGATATTAAAATAATAAAATAATATTTTTAACATTTCATTACAATTAATTTAATATTTTTATCTAAAATAAATGAATTTGATAATAATAATAATCATAATAATAGTAATAATAATATTTGGAGTCATATATTTTAAATATTACAAGACAAAAGGTGGTATGTATCATAAAAGAGAAATAGAAGAATTAAAAGCATTCCATGATAAATTACAAAGTGATTATGCTGATTTTGCATATGAACAAGGTTGGGAAATAGAAGGTGATGGACGTCCTTGGACATATCATCATATGGAATCAAAAGATAAAAATATATATATTTCTCCATTTCATTATGACTTTGGTTGGAAAATACATCTTGGTATACAACCACGATTTCAAATGGAAGCTATTAAGATACTAACTAAAGTACAGAACAAATATAGATTTAATTGGAAGCATCAATCATTTTTCTATGTTGGATGTGAAAGAGATTATCATAGAGCCGTATTTTACAACATTAAAAATTATATAAAAAAAATTATGAAAGATGAATACAATGAAAATATAGAACCTAGTGATTCAATAATTAATGTAATATTTAACCTTTTAAAAAAGCCTATTATAGATGCAGAAAAAGATAGATTCGTAGATATAAATGAAATGTCAAAATTGATTATTTTAGAGGTCAAATATTTATATGACAAACCTAATGATCATAATGGAATAGAAATAACTAAACAATTAATTAAAAATCTTATTGAAATTAAAAAAACTTTTATAGAACATAAAAGCATATATGGTATATATGATTATTATTCACGTATTCAAGAAAATGGTTTGCTTAGTAATACATTTGGAAAAAATTTTAAAGTTAAAAAAACTAAAATAAGTGATAATCCATTGAAATACAGTGAAGAAATTGATTTTGATAATGTAAATGATACTCAGACTGCAAAATTCATAGCAATGTATCCATACGATGATCTGACAACTAGAACTATTATTGATGAAATAATCGAAGAATTTAATAATTTTATTAAAAAATATAATGTTGAAAATAACACACAAATAGAATGGAACGATGTATTTATGACAATTGGTTCAGATTTTGAAATTAAAAAAGGTATTACGGCAAGATTGTGTGAACAAAGTGATAATATAATTGCTTTACCAAATGGTAGTTATTATAGTGGAATCGCATTAGGAGATGATAGATATTACCCTGCCGTATTTAATAAAATACACAAAAAATTTGATGAATATTTAACTGTTAATAAATTAATAATTGACAAAGATATTGATGGTTTAAATAAAATTCCAAATTTATATGAATATATTAAAGATTATCAATTAGAAAAAAGATATTATAAAGCTAAATGTATTGATTGTAAAGCTATTAAAGATAAAAATAATAACGTAATAATACAGTATACTATAGAAAAAAATGATAAAGGCGAGGTTCGAAAATTAGTACGCGAATTTTCATGTTCTGAGGTACATGAATTTAAACTTGTTAATGAATACAGAAATAAAGAATGTAAAGTATATGATGATGAAGAAACATTTATTTATGATTTTGATAAAATTAAAATTGTTAATATTGTAAATGTCGATGTTGATTCATACGAATCTAGACACACTAAAACACCAAATAGTACTAAATTTGCCAATCAATTAATTGAATTTATTAAAAGTATAGATATGGATGAAATTAGTGATGATGATAAATTAATTTTACATAAATCATTTAAAGCTTTAGCACCATATCCACAATTATTACATTATGTATATATTAATACAATCAAATATAATATATTTAGGTATATCGATTATGATCTTTTCGTATATATCGTTCATTTTTTCTTTGGTATGAATCATGTTTATGAAGAATACCAATATGAATATTATGAACATCCATTCTCGGAATTATGTTATAGATATGATGATGATTATCCTGCATTGTCGTTACCAAAAAGAATTAAATATATTAATATTGTTATTGATATGTATAATGTCATATATTGTAATAATAATATAGTAAAAATATATAGAAAAGAATTCGTTTAAAAAGTAATTTAATATTTTTATTTAAAAAGTAAATAATTTATTTAAAAAGTAAATAATTTATTTAAAAAGTAAATAATTTATTTAAAAAGTAAATAATTTATTTAAAAAGTAAATAATTTATTTAAAAAGTAATTTAATATTTTTATTTAAAATAAATGAATTTGATAATAATAATATTAATAATTGTAATAGTGATAATAATATTTGGAGTCATATATTTTAAATATTGTAAGACAAAAGGTGGTATATATCATAAAGAAGAAATAAGAGAATTAAAAGAATATCATGATAAATTACAAAGTGACTACGTAGATTTTGCATATGATCAAGGTTGGGAAATAGAAGGAAGACCTGATAATTGGACACATCATAAAACAGAAAAGGACACAACAAAATACACTTCTCCATTTTATTATGACCTTGGTTGGAAAATACATATTGGCGTAAAACCACGATTTCAAATGGAAGCTATTAAAATAATAACCCAATTACAGAAAAAATATAAATTTAATTGGAAACATCAATCATATTTCCCTATGATATGTAAGAATGAAGCCGACAATGCTGTATTTTACAATATTAAAAATTGTATAAAAAAATTAATGAAAAATGAATATAACGAAAATATAGAACCTGATGATGAAATAATAAAAAAATTATCAATTCCAATTAAAGAGATATCAGTCCAATTAAATTATAACGAAGATAACATGGAAGAATTATCAAAAGAATGTATGATACTTATTTTAGATGCATATAACAAACCCAATAATAATTTTAACGGTATAGAGATCATTAAACAATTAATTAGAAATATTGATAAATCCGTTTCATTTTGTAATAAACTAGAAAAAATGTATAATGGAAGAAATCCCATATATCCATATATACAAGAAGATGGATTATTGGGTAATTTATTTGGAAAAACATTTAATGTTATTAACAAAAAACAAATTATATTTGATGACAATAGTGGCATTCAACAAACAAAATTTATAGCAATATATCCATACGATGATTTGACAATTAGAACTGTTGTTGATGAAATAATTGGAGAATTTAATAATTTTATCAAAAAATATAATGCTGAAAATAAAACACAAATAGAATGGGATGATGTATTTATGACAATTAGTTCAGATTTTGAAATTAAAAAAGGTATTACAGCAAGGTTGTGTGAACAAAATGATAGAATTGTTGCTGTACCTAAAAATACTGGAAATACTGGTAATGATAGATATTACCCTGCAATATTTAATAAAATACACAAAAAATTTGATGAATATTTGACTATTAATAAATTAATAATTGACAAAGATATTGATGGTTTAAATAAAATTCCAAATTTATATGAATATATTGAAGGTTATCAAATAGAAAGACGTAAATTATATGCTAAATGTATTGATTGTAAAGCTATTAAAGATGACGAAGATAATGTAATAATACAATATAGTATGACAACCGATATTTATCATGATAAAGATGAATGTGTTAAAACTACTTACAATTTCCCATGTTCTAAAATACGTGAATTTAAACTTGTTAACGAATATAGAAATAAAAAATGTAAAGTATATGATGATAAAGAAACATTTAATTATGATTTTGAAAAAATTGAAACTACTAATATTGAAAAAACAAAACAAACATATACTAAAACAGAAAAAGGATTAGCATTTGCTAATCAATTAATTGATTATATTAAAAATACAGGTATAATGATTGATAAATTAATTTTAGATAAATCGCTTAAAGCTTTAGCACCGTATCCACAATTAATACATCATGTATACATTAATACAATCGAATATAATATATTTAAATATGTGGATAAACAAATTTTATTATATATATACGTACATCTTTGTGATACAAATAATATTTATGAAGAAGAACAATATGAATATTATGAACATCCATTCTCGGAATTATATTATAAATATGATGATGATAATGAAAAGTATCCTTCATTGTTATTACCAAAAAGAATCAAATATATTAATATTGTTGTTGATATATATAATGTTATGTATTGCGATAATAATAAAATAAATATAAGTAGAACATATGTTTAATAATAATTTTTAATTAATCAATTTTATAAATAATAATTAATATAATGTTAAATCATTGATATTTTTTTAATGTATACTATTATTTTTAATAATCAATCATATTAATAATATTTTTTAATACATACATTATTTTCAAAAATCAATTATACAATAAATAATAATTAATATAATTTGATAACAATGATTTGATTTTTTTAATGTATACTATTATTTTTAGCAATTAATCATACAAAAAAATAATATTTTTTTAATGTAAGTATTATTTTTAACAATTATTTTTTTAATAATTATACGGTAATATAACGTAATGCCGAATCAGCAATATATTTAATTAATACTTTTTTAACATATGCTATTAATTTTGGAATTATTTTATTTTTAACAATTAATCGTATAAAATAAAATAATACATTAAAGATGATGAATTTTAATATCATATTTAATTGATTAATAAATGTTTTTTTATTTTTTAAAAATGAAGATAGTACATATTATATCGGATGTTGATTATTGTGGAGATTATAATTATATTATAAATTTCCAAGATTCGGATGAATATGAATTTGGTTTACCAATATTTATATTTGGCGATGTCGACATTGATAAATTAAAAAGTGATGTCGTTAAAGATATAAATAATATACCAAATTTAAAATATTCAGTTGAAGAAAATTGTATTAAAATTAAATATTATTCAAGATGTAATAAACGTTTTGTTAATTTGATACAAAAATTATTATCTGATGATAACATTGTTTCATTTAATATTAATGATCTTATGATTGCTACATCAACTTTAAATATTAGATATAATGTTTTAATTCAAACCAATTATTTTATTCAATGTAAAGATAAACGTGTACACGAATATCGTTATTTAACTGATGATACAGAAATAAAAATTGTGTTTACTAACAATATTGCTAACAATATTGCTAATAATAATAAGAAAGTATTTTCATCATTCATTAAATTAAAAGATTTGCATACTTCTTATGAATCATATAATAGGATGAGATTAGTTTATCATTCAGATGATGATTATTGGAATTTGGTTAAAAATAAATCAGATGCTAAAGAAATAAAAGATAAATATGACACTCTTAATAAAAGAATTGATTTACATGAAAAAAAATTAGCAGAACAAATTAATATTATGAATAAAAAATTAAGTACACTTGAAACACGAACTAATTTACGTGGTTTAGAAAATATTAATATAGCAACATTAAAAGAAAATTCAAAAATCGATAATACTCGTGGTATGAGTGATGAAGTAAGATATATTTACTCATTTATTTGTAAAATCTTTAATTACTTAAATGACAATCAAGAAGAATTGAAAACAATTATTTTGGATCTTCAAGAAATAATAAAAGAAATAAGATCGATGTATGAAAAATTAGAAACTAAACAAAACGAATTATATAATAAAACATTAACTCCAGAAGAACAAAAACAAATTGAGGAAGAAAAAGAACAAAAACAATTAGAAGAAGAAAAGAAAAAACAAGAGGAAGAAGAAGAAAGAAAGATGGAAAAATCAAAATTAGATGCTATTATGAATATGCTTAATGGTATAACATCAGCATTTAATGTTACTCCTGAAAACGATCCAGATATGAAAGATATTATGAACATGTATTCATTTATCCAAGATAATACACCAAAGGATGAAGAAAGTAAATAAAGATAATTATTATGTTTAATAGTGTATTTCACATTTATTTTAAAAATATTTTTTTTATTTACTTATAATGAATAACATTTTATCAAAAATTAATATTCATTCTGATTATGAGCTAGAATTTCGTATTGAAGATATAGATATTATTAAAGGAATATTAAAAAGACCAAATTTAAAAGAAATATCTTTTGAAGATTCTATTGTTACTACATATAAACCAAAATTCCCTTTAAAATATTTTAAATATCGTTCATCACATAATATAAATTCTATCGATGATGATAAATATGAAAAAAAAGAATTAATTTATCATTCAGATCAACAATTAACATTACCTGTTATTGAAAAATATTATGATAAAACTTCAAATCCATTAATATATCAAACAAGTTCTGATTTAAATAATGATGATAATATTAAATTTAAAAAAATAAAATTATATTTTAAATATTCACGTGAAACAATTACTTCAAAATTTCAATTAGAAATTGATAATATATATCGTAAAATTAGACGTTCATATTTAATACCAACTTTAAATTTTAGAATTGATTTAACATTTCGTTATTTTCCTATTTTACCTATTACAATCGATGAAATGGAAAGAATACATTTTCAGAATAATCAAATTGAAAATCAAGAAATTGATGGTTATCAATTAAAAATAGATCTTGAATTTGAATATATTAATTCTGATGATATTCTTAATGAATGTAATAATAAAAATAAATTAATCGATGAATATCATAAATTATTATGCTTTTTATCTAATTATGATGAAATTACATTTTCTACATTAACAAAAATGATACCATATGATTTTACAAAATCACCTCAAGTAAGTATTCTTACAAATAATATAATAAATCAACCTAAAAGCAATGAAGAATTTATATGGTCTGAAAAAATGGATGGAGTTAGATATCTTTTAATATTTTATAATGGTCAAATTTATACATGGCAAAATGTTGAAAAATTAAAGTATTATCCTGAAAAATATTCTTTAGATGAATCTAAAAAAATATCAAACATTTATGTTTTAGATTGCGAATTAATCAAAGATTCATTTTATGTATTTGATTGTTATACATATAATTCACAAGATATACGTTATTTAACATATATTGATCGTTTAAAACATGCTAAAAATTTTATCAAGTTAATAACTTCAAATTTAAAAATAACTATTTTGAATGTTAAAACTATCAATGATTGGTCATCATTGATAAATTATGCTTTAGAAAAACATGATAATACGGATGGTATTGTATTACATTCAATTAATCCAATTATTGAAAAAGGAAAAAGAGAATGGCCTAAAACACCTATTGCTTATAAATTAAAACCAACAATTTTAAATACTGTTGATTTTCTTTATTTATACATTAAAAATAAAAACTGTTATCAATTATATTTAGCATCAAATTATGAAACGTATATTCACGCTTTACGTGATAAATCAATTAATGATAAAATATCACAAGAAATTTTTAATTATGATTTAACTAAATCAAATGAATCAAATTATTTCATTTTATTCGATTGTCCTTATTTTGAAAATATGTGGAAATATGAACCTAATAACAATGATGAATTATTAAACAACGATCCATCATCATTACATCATTTAATAGTTGAAAGCCAATATTTAATTGATGAAAAAAGATGGAAGCCTATAAGAATTCGTAGAGATAAAGAATATCCTAATAATTATAATGTCGGTTTAACAAATGTATCATTATTGTTTGATTTACCTAAATATTCAGGAAATATTAAAAATAATGAAAATATAATTATTAAATCAATACGAACATATATTTGGGATTATATTACGATTAATGCTGATAAATATTTACCATTTTCAAAAGAACCTATTGTTCTTCTTGATTATCAGTGTAGTCCTGAAGATATACCAAATTATTACACCTCAAATATCAAAAAAATATTTGCTGTATCTAATTCACCAACAACATTAGTAAATTATGTTAACACATTAAAAAATTCTTATTACATACAATATCCTCATATTATTAATATGATATCACATATTAAACATCCAAGAATTTGTTTAAATGTATTCTTAAAAGAAAAATTTTTAACAGATATGATTTTATCTAATGATTATCTACTTAATGAAATTAATGTTATATTCATTAATAATTTAAACAATGATAATTTAAATGAAAATAACAATAATAATTTAAATAACAATAATATTATTAATAACATTGAAATTCCAAATTTAAAAAAATACGTTAATGAAGATGCTATAATAATATATATTCATGTAGGTAATAATTTCAATGAATTTTATAATAAATACTCATCAAAAATAATACATTATTTTAATCCAATGATGGATAGTAAATTAATCGAATATTTATATAATATTGATGTATCAAAACAAGAAATTAATAATATACTAGATATGGTTAATTGTGTAATAATGAAAGTATATTAAAAATGATTCATTTATTTTTATTTTTAATTTAATCAATTTTATTCATCAGGAATAATATATGTAAATTTAATAAATCTACTAAGAAATTCTTTATTAATAATAAACGTCGTTTTATTTCTTAATACTTCAACTGTACATTGATCATCTTCAGGTATTCCTTTCTTTCCTCCTATTTCTGATAATCCAGAATAATCAACTACATAGTTACAATTTATTGGATTGTCATATAGTGTTAAATCCCAAGTAAAACCAAATTGTAAAGCAGAGGCCGGTGCATTTGGATTGCAAAATGTATCTTTTCTTAAAAGTATCAATACAGCCATTGATATTTCCATTTGTGGTGGAGCTGATGTTAAATATGAACTAGCTGTTCGAGATATTGTTGAACCATTTTTAAGACTACGCATACACGTAAATTTACCTAAATAAATATTATTATTTAAAATTAATTGTAATGATGAATTAGCATCATATTTATAATTATCTTGAGTTATTCCATGACTACTAAGTTTTGATTTTATTTCACTTGAAAGTTCACTCCATTCTTTATCGAAAGAATACAATGATCTACCTTCAAATATAACATCATTCAAAATACATTTTTCTATTTTACAATACGTCAACGATGAAGGTAATGTTAAATTTATTTTATATCTTGTGTATAATGCTCGATGATATATTATGTCTGCATTATGATTTGCAATTTCATATTTTGCTAATTCTGGATCAGATGATTCTGGTTCAAAATCAGGATCAACATAATCTGTATTATAATCACCAATTAATGAAAATTTTTGTAATCCCTCCATTAAATTGAAATAACGTAAACTTGGTGCTTTTGATAAATTAATATCTAATGAATAAACATCAGGCATTGTCGTTAAATTTTTTAATGAATTTAATACTTTTCTATAATTTCCAGTATTTATTTGATAATTAATATTTTTAACATATTCGGCAACTGTTCCATCTTCATTTAATCGTTTCACATTATTTGGAATAATTATATCTTCAATATCATCATTAATTTGTATACCTGATGATTTACTATCATTAATAGCAGCCATCCAAACATCATTTTGTTTCCAATATTTTATATATCCTTTATTATAATTATAATTAATTAAAGCTGTAGCACCATTATAAACAGGAGCAAATAAACCCTCATATAATGTTTTATTTTTTAATGCTGTAATATTTTCTTCTGCCGTATCCATTCTTGTTGTTAAATTTTCTATTTCTGTTTCACATATTGGAACTTCTGATGATAAATTTGTTAAATTTGAATTTAATATTGGTGTTTCATTAATGATTTTATAAAATTTCAATTTAGTTGGTATATCACTATTAGAATACGTATTTGGTATTTTATCTCTTAAAATTAATGTAGTTGTATTGGTAATTGTTTTATTATTGAAATTGCCTAAATCATTATTGGAATTTAAATTTTTTAAAAAGCCAAACGAACAAATTAAAAGTGGAGGAGGTTTATTCAAACTAGAACATTCAATATCAATAACCGACATAGAAGATGTTAAACCATCTACCTCTCTCATACACTCTAATTTTTCTTGTATCCAAACATTTGATAATCTTAAATTTAAATCAGATAAAGTAACATCATTGTGTTGAAATATTAATTCAGATAAATATAAATTTTGAAGTTGACAAGTTGTTAAACTAGCTGGAAGAACTAACTTAATAAATTGACCAGAATCTGAAAAACTTTCACGACTTTTTGTGCCGTATAATGAGAAGTGTGTCAAACCCTCCATTAAATTAAAATAACGCAATGATGGTGCTTGTGATAAATGAACAAATAATCTAATACTTGCACCCGATAACACTGTGATAGATTTTAAACGAGACATTTTAACACAATCGTCAAGTTCGTCTATTATATATACAGCACTTGTTAAACCTGGTAATGTTAAATGCTTTACTGTTGTTGCTCCTATGGATGTAGAAAAATTTAAAATATAACGATTTGTAAATTTTACACAATAATCAGTGTCGTCATCACCTGTATTTATATGTAGATAATTATCTTTAATATAATATAAACCTTTATATTTAGAATAATCTGTTAATGTTTTCATTGTTGCTAATGTTTGATTATCATTATCACCATTGGTATCAATATCACTAATTTTTTTATTATTAATTGTTATTGATTCAACATTATATAAATTCATAATTTTAATAAAAATAAAAATGAAATTAATATTAAATTAATAAAATAAATCATTGATGAATAATAATTTATACTTTTAATATAATACTTCTTATACATTTCAAATAATCATTCATATATTTTTCACAACCTTCGGTAAAGTCTTTATCATCGAATGGATGATAATCTTTAATAATTTCCAATCCTTCATTCTTTAAAATTTCAACATGTTTATTTAATAATAATGGTTCTTCTCTGTAACCATCTTTTTCAATTGTAGGTAATGGCATTTTAGCATTATTACCATCGATTTTAATTTTAAATACTTCAAAGTCTCCTTTTTTTTCTTTGATCATGTCACCATCATAACAATTTATTAAAATATGAGCATTTTTATTACATACACTTTTAATTATTTTTACCAAATTAATTAAATTATTATCATCATTACAAATATAATGTAAAGCATAATCTATTACTACTACATCAAACTTTTGATATTCATAACGTTGTTTGATCATATCAATTAATTTTAAATCATTTTTTGTTCCTAATGATTTACATATACAATTTAAATTTAATTTGTTTTTATTTTTAGCATTTTCTAATGTTCTATATAATATGGCTTTCAATGAATAGCCTGCCAATGCTTCAGCATCAGCATCAACAGCAATAATATTAGTATAATTTAATTTAAATAATCTTTTTAAATCTGCTCCACGACCTCCACATAAATCCAAAGCATTATAACCTTTACAATATTTGCCTAAAACATCAAATGTATAATCACGTATTCTTTGATTAATAACATGAAATGAATTTATTAATTTTTCACCATCGTCAACACCAAATGTTTTTTCAACTTGTGAATTTTCGATTTTATGAAAATAATGATCTTTGTTAGGAGGTGAAAATAAAATACAAGCATTTGCTAAACCAATTCTATAACCATTGGGTTTTAATTTATCTGCTCGAATTCTTATTGGTGTTTGTTGTCTTTCTCTTCCAGGTACAAAATATGATGTTTCTATTATCATTCCATCCAAACATCCTTCATTTAATTTTTTATCATAACCTTCAATTTTTAAATCGTTATCAACTTTAGCATAATACATATTATCAAACAAAGGTGAATCAAATAAAATTAACATTCCATTTTTATCATCATTATTTTTTGGATATTTAAATTCTGGCAATCTTGGTCTTCTTTTTAAATTAAATAACAATTCAGGTAATTTACCAATTAAATACAAATAATAACATTTTTTATCCGGTCTATATGAATATAAAAAATCCGTAGTTGTTAATTCTAATGGTTTTAACTTATATTGATAATCTTTTTCCAACCATTTATAATATCCTTCTTTTGATTGTAAAACCACACCATCTACATTATCACGTTTAGTCATTCCATATTCAATTAATTTACCTAAATCATCAATTTCTTTAAATTCCTTAATTTTAAAATGACTAATATTTTTTAATTGTTCTGCTAATTTCATACGTTCTATAAATGGTAATTCACGAATATCATTGTTAATGTAATAAGCATCAAATAAATAATAATCATCATTGAAAAATTCAGAATCAACAACAAATAAAATTTTATTAATGTTCTTAATATTTGTTTTAATTAATCCTTCACGTGAACGATATAAATAAATATTTTCATCATCACCGATTAATAATGTTCTTAAACCATCAGTTTTTTCAAGATACACATAATCCTTTAAATCAATTGAATCCAATACACGATTAGTTAAAACATTTACTTGTGGAGTTTTAGTAAAATCAAATGTTTTATCAATTAATATTTTCAAAATATCTTCATTACCTCCCTTTTTACGTTTTGATGTATTTTTAATTAATAAACTATTAACATTAATTTTATTTTTAATATCTTTGTATTCCTTTTTATAATCATCATTTGATTTATTTAATAATTCAATTAATTTATCGAATGCTTCTTGATTAGATAATTTACAATCTTTTTTCATTTCAAATTCCATGTCATATATAACATGATAATCATGATTTGAATTATAAGTAGGATTCATTACATCTTCATCGGTAAAATCTGGAAGTATACAATTTTTATTTGGAAATACTCTCATACTTAAATCAATTTCAAATGGAAAATCAGGAATTGAGAATATCAATCTATAACGTTTACATGTCGATGTTACTTCATATTTTTTTAATTCAATGGGAGATTCTTTAGCAACTTTAACTTGAATTTTATAAGGATAAGTATTAATTTCGATATTTTCTTTTATTATTACTTTCTTTTGTTCATATTCAACTTTTTCATTTTCTCTAGATATAATACGAATATTAGTATTACTATTTTTACTTTTAACATATTTAATTTCTGATTTTTCAAATTCTTCAAGTGTCATATATTTTTGTAATTGTTTAAACAATTTAAACTTATTAGTAATTTTATATTCGATCTCATATTTTGAACAAGAATAATCAAAAGTTATTTTAGTAGTCATTTAAATGCGATAAATATATTTTTTTGATAAAAATATAATGAAAAAAATAATAATAAATATTAATGATGTTATTAATGTAGTCTATTATAATATTACTTTAAATGAATAATGATATTAATTAAATAATTATTAATACAATATATTATGTTATTAATTAAATGGATAATGATAATTAAATAATTATTAATACAATATATTATGTTATTAATATTGATACATAATAATAATTAATGCAATTTAATATAGTATTTTAAATAAATATTGATATTAATATTAGTCTATTATATTATTTTAATTAATTTTTAATTAATGATTCATATTTTTCTTTTATTGTTTCAATTTCTTTCATACATAATTCTTTGATTTCTTTTTCTTTACTCATTCTAGTAGCATCCATCGCTACATTAATAAATCCAAATCCTATATCTGTGAAATTTTTCAAAATATTATTTAATGAATTGTTAATATCCATACATAATTGACATTTATCATCCATTTTTATATCTCTATAAACTGTTTTCATACTATCTATTTCTTTAATACAATTTCTACTATATGATTCGATGTTATCATATAATTTATTATCATTATCACGATGTTTTTGTAATGTATTAAACACCATTCCTATAGCTTGTATTCCTTTATTAACATTATTATCCAAATATGAAATACTATGTTCCAATGATTTAAATGAATAATTAAAACTAGCAATATATTGATCTAACCATGTTTTAGCATATTCAACGAATTCATTAGGTTTATATTTCTTTAAATAATAATATTTGCATAATGGATACAAAAGTAATGATAAGATAAATATTACGACAATAATTATAACAATTACAATTATTTCCATTTTTATTTAAAATAAAAAAATGTATAAATACATACAAAATACTAATTTAAATAATTTAATACCAGACTTAAATGATTTAGCTGATCATATTTATAACATTTCATTTGATATCATTAAAAAACAATTTAAAGGAAATGATGATATTGAAATTAATTTAAATCCATTTTTACGTACAATTTATATTTTAAAAATTGCGCATGAATACATTCATAAAAAATTAAAAATATACGACTGTTTACACTTAAATATTAGTGTAATATCGAAAAATAAAAATAACAAAGCACGTAATATAAAAATAAATAGATATCTTAATAATTGTAAAGAATGCTTAAAATGTTTATATGTTTATAATGGTGAGATGATATTTAATGTACCTGAATATTCGATTAATAATAAATTTAATAGTATAGAAATTAATTCAGATTCTTATTCTTATTCAGATATTGAGAAATTTACTAATAAATATTTAACAATTGATGAAATTAATAATTTGAAAAAATATTGTATATTTAATAACAATATGTACGAAGAACATGTAGATTTTCCTCAATTTTTAAAAATTAATTACTTATTCGTTTATAATTTGATGTGCTATCAATCATATATTCATGATAATGAAATTAAAAATATCAAAAACTATATTAAAAAAATGTTAATAAATAGTATTACTAACAATAAAATAAAAAATAATGAAAACAATAATAATATTCCTAATGATATTCCTAATAATAATCCTAATAGTAATATTTCTAATGAAATTAGTACAAACATTAATAATAATAATAATCCTAATAATAATATTCATAATGAAATTAGTACAAACATTCATAATAATAATGAAATTCATAATAACAACATTCCTAATAATAACATTGTATTATATCTTAATTTTAAATACTTCGATTTCTTTAAAAAATATTTACATGAAAATGATGATGAATGTATTTTAATTAAATTTTATGATGATAATTCAAAAGATAATATTACTCTTTCATACAAAATTGACAATGTAAATGAAATATTTAATTATTTAAGCGAAAAAGAAATTAATGTATATAGATCAATTCAAATTACACATTTATTAGATTTTATTAAAAAGGAATATGTAGAAGTTTTAGATTTTAATCCTTATGCTATTAAATTTAAAAATATAATCAATACACCAGATGCTTTTAGTTTTAAATATTTATATGATGAATATCAAACTATATATTCAGATTTAAACTAAACTTAATCGCCATAATGTTATGAATGTTAATAAAATAATAATTATAAATAAAATAACTATAAGTATAAATTCCATTTGTAAAATAATAAAATTAATATTATCAATATTTATTTTACGAAATTTAAAATGAATATTGATATTATTAAAGATTTATTTGCATCTATATTATATTTCTTTTTTGAAAAAATTATATATGTTGTATCATGTTTGATAAATGAAATACATTTAGAGTATTTTATATATCCAATAACATTTTTATTAACAATTATCACAACAGGTATTATTATATTATGTTTAAAAATATTTGGCATAAATGATAATATTGAAAATGATAAAATTATTTTAGGATTAAATAGAAAAAATAATGATAAAATTGAAAGTGATGAGGAACAATAATTAAATATACTTTTTTATGCATATTTATGCTTACATTACAACAAGAATTTGAGAAAAATAACTTCATATATATTGATGATTATACTTATGAAATACCTCATGAATATGATTCATTATCAGGTCATTTAGATTTATCATCATATGATAATCTTACAATTATTATTCCCGATTCAATTCATAATTTTGATTTTATGTGTTTAACTTGTGTAGCTAATACACCTTCTATTAATGCTGATCGTCATCATGAACTAATATTTAAACATCAATCATTTGAACATGTTAATTTTAAATTATGTTGCTTTGATGGAATAAGTAATTTTAAATTTGTTTCTAAAGATTGTATTTATAATTTTCCTAAACAAATATCATCGTATCCATATTCTATTACATTAATGTCGGATCAAGATTTAATCGTTGATTTATCAAATTATCTTCATGAAAAGAAAAACGCATTATCTGAAAAATTAAATATATTACATATATGTCTTCAAAGAGAAGAAAATCTAAATTCGATTAAATTATTAAAAATAAAAATAAAAAATTATGATTTAGCTAATGAAAAATTAAATGATATTTTGAATCTAATTAATTAATTTTTATATTTTTCAAATGTTAAAAATTAATAATGGTTTAGATATTTCCGGTAATGTGAATATTTCTAATAATTCAGATATTTCTATTTCTAATGGTTTAAATATTTCTGATAATTTATTATTAAGAGATTTTAAAATACAAACATACAATTCATCAATCAACGAATTATCAAAAGTAACAAAATTTTTAAATGAAAATACTGATTTAAATGAATTACCAAAAAACGGTAAAGTAGTATTTATTATTTGTAATCCATATTTCAATACAAGTTATAAATTAGGTAATCCAGTTTGTAATGATTGTAAAATAATTAGTGAAAATTATATAATACATAATTATTTATCATATTGTTTGCTCGATTCATCAATTCAAACATTTAAAAAATTTTTAACATTTTTCTTATCTAATAAGTATGAAGATTTAATCATTTATTATTCAGGTCATGGTATACAAATATCCCAATCTGATTATGTTTTTGATTATGAAACGTTTAAATTTAAATTATCAACTGCTGAACCTGAAAAAGATCATTATGACGAATATTTATTATTTGATGAATATTTTAAAGATGATCATTTAACTACAATATTTAAAAATAATCAATGTAAAAATGTGTTATTTATTTGTGATTGTTGTCATTCTGAAACAATATTAGATAAAATACCAAATAATTGTTGTTTAATATCAAGTTGTAAAGATTCAGAAAGTGCTATTCAATTGTCCGATAATGGTATATTTACATATTATTTAATTAAATATTTTAATACAACACTAGATGAATTAACTTCAAAAATTAATTTAAAAATATCAAAGTATAATCAACATTCAGAAATACAAAATCCAAATTTACGCAATATGCTGTATTATGATTAGATCGAATATGTTTTTTTTAATTTAAATTAAAATGAATAATAATTCATTGAAATATATTCATCATACAAACATATTGAAAAATAATGAAATTTTAAAGAATAAAAAAGAAAATATTATTATTATTGATGATAAAAATGATTTAAATGAAAAATATATACCTAAAATTACACGAATTGTTAAAATAATGAGAATACTTAAAAAATTAAGAAAATATCAATTACAAAAAATACATTTATTATTTTGTTCTAGTAAAAAATATAACAATAATATAAAATTAACAGATATGATAATTGAAAAAGAAATTCGTGAAGAATATTTATTAAAAATTAAAAATATGTTGTATACATTTGATGATAATACATTAGATGAAATATTGAATGAATTAATTTATTAAGCGTTCATAATATACATCATCGAATGGATCATTTTTGTGAGAATGAGAACGGGAGTAGAAGAAATAAAGAATGAGAAGAAATACGAAGAAAAGTAGGATGAGAAGAAGGAAATTGGTGTAGATAATAAAATCGAGCATGTGGTTTAAGAAGAGGTAAAAAAATATTGAATGATAAAAGAAATGAAAGAATATTTTATTTTTATATTAATAATAATGGAAGATGAAAAATCATATTACGATATTTTGGGTATAAATAAAGATGCTTCAATCGATGAAATTAAGAAGCAATATAGAGCATTAGCAAGGCAATGGCATCCTGATAAAAATCCAACCAAAGAAGCAGAACAAAAATTTAAAGAAATTACTGAAGCTTATGCTGTTTTATCAGATAAAGAAAAACGTGAATTATATGATAAATATGGTAAAGATGGAATAGATAATACTCCAATGGATATTAATTTAGAAAATATTTTCACTGAATTATTTAAAGAAAGATTTCAACAGCAACAAATAATATGTGATATTAAATTATCATTATTTGAATTGTATAAAGGTTGTATTATAAAAAAGAAAATTACTCATGATATTATTTGCAATCAATGTAAAGGAACAGGTTGTAAATATGGTGATATGAATTGTGAACAATGTAAAGGAACAGGATTAGAACATGTATTATTTGGAATAATAATGATCGAACAAAAATGTAATAAATGTAAAGGAACAGGTAAAAGACATATCGATGATGATAATTTATGTCCTAAATGTAAAGGAAAACAATTAATTGAAGAAACAAAAACAATTGAAATAGATGTAAAAAAACAAACTATGCCTAACACAAAAATATTAGTTAAAGGGATAGGAAATGCAATTTTACGAGGTACTCAAATATTTGAATGTAGTGATGTTGTATTTAATCTTGTTTTAAAAGATGAGAAAAACGATTTCCAATTAATGCCTAATGGTGATTTAATGATTGAAAAAAATATTACTCTTCAACAAGCATTATGTGGTTATTCAGCACGAATAAAATATTTTGATAAATATGTAGATGTTAAATATAATGAAACAATACAACCTAACTCATATTTAAAATTAGAAAATTATGGTTTTAATAACAAATCTTTGATTATACATTTTAATGTTATTTTACCATCTCAAAAAGAATTTAATATTAATGATTATAAACGAAGAAATATTTCTCCTATTAACTCAAAAATATTAACACCCATTTAACACCCATTTAACACCTCACCCCTCTTCATCCTTCATCCCCCCCCCCTCATCATCCATCATTCACCTCATTTCATCATTAAATGTGTACTTATTATATATCCTAATAAATTAATGTCCATATTAAAATATTTAGGTGCTTCATCAATGGTAATATTTTTGTTCACTGTTCCAATGACATTCTTAGAT
>Ga0247611_10003638_pt1 | contig 22522 bp, 23 predicted proteins | sample 177DNAGHGhighgp2_FD_192422 | JGI IMG/M metagenome (GOLD analysis project Ga0247611, IMG submission 192422) | Sheep rumen microbial communities from Palmerston North, Manawatu-Wanganui, New Zealand - 1770 DNA GHGhigh gp2 | ecosystem: Host-associated > Mammals > Digestive system > Stomach > Rumen... | reverse complement strand
GGCGGTAGAATAGAACATTCTATTGCTAATATACAAATACTTTCATATTTAAAAGAGAATAAAGCAAATGGCTTATTAATTGATGAAAATAAAATAATAAGAATTCTAAAAAATGAATCTATTTGTTTATCTGCAAATTACAAAGGCTATATTTCTATCTTTAGTATGGTAGAAGAATCAAAGGGCGTAACTCTTAAAAACTTAAAATATGAACTAACTAATTCTACAATTAAAGAATCATATCCTATAGGTATTGATAATGAATTTGTTGATAAGGGAGCTTTTATTGAAGTTAAAAACGGAAAGTTATTAGTTATATATAGTAAGTAAGAATTCATGAAAGGAGTGGTTTTATGGATCTATGGTTTTTAGCACTATTAGGCATATTATTTTTTGCCATATTAACTTTTTGTAGAAAGTGGTATGACTATGCAATGCTTTTTACTTTCGCCATAGGTTTTGCTGTAAATGCTAATATTTATAATAGTATGTCTACTCCAGTTTATTTTTATAAATTAGTTTTTTCAATTGATTCCATTCTTTATACAGGATTCACTTTTACAGTTATAATATGCGCAAAAGAATATGGCATAAAAAAAGGAAAGATACTTACTTCATCAGCTATTGCTGCTGTATTATTAAGTGCCATAATAGAGCTATTTGCTAAAATATCTTCTTATGGATATAACATAGAATTCATTAAAACATTCTTTGGATATATATTTAGCGCAATAGGCACATTCATTGGCATTTGGGTAATGCTTTATGTATTTGAAAAAATGTTAAACAAAAAAATAAATATATATTTGACATTCTTTATTTGTGTGTTAATATCAAGCATTATAAATTCAACAATTTATTATGCTTATGCTTTAATAATAGGTAATGATAACTCTAACTTTATATATATTCTACTTGGATCATATATTGGAAAGATTTATGCTATTATATTAGGCTTATTAAGCTATTGTATTAATAGACATTTATGGATTCCAAATGATTTAAAAAAGGAAGAAATAGAAGAAGAATTATGATATAAGTAGAATGATTTTGATATAATTTTTTAATACGTAAGTTTATAATTCTTTTGGGTGATTGAAATGATACTTATAATCGCAAATATTTTATCTTTACTTGGAAATACTTTATTTACTTCATCAGCTTTATTAAAGTCAAAGAAGAAGATATTAGTATTTCAAAACTCTAATTATATATTATCAACTATTGCTGAAATATTACAAAAAGCATATAGTGCAACTATGCAAGAAATGACTGCTTTTTTTAGAAATATTGTTTTATTATTTGTAAAGGATGATAAGAAAAAAACTAAATTAATTGTTTCATTAATATTTTTAATTATCGCAGTAGTAGGTGGAGTTTTATTTAATATATTTTTAAGTAATAATGTTTGGTATGGATACCTACCAATTTGTGCTACAATCGTTTATTCTACTTTTGTAATTATTACATTTGTTAAGGATATGGATGATAGAATAGCCGAAATAATAATAAAAATAGGATTAATATTTAATTCTATATTCTGGTTAACTTATGGGTTCTTTGTTATGCTATATCCTGTAATAATATTTAATATTTTAACTCTAATCTTATCTATCATAACTATTGTTATTAGAGGTAAAGAACTAAGAAAAGAAAAAAGAGAAAAAGCGTTAGTATAGCGCTTTTTTAAAGGGGAGATGAATATGAAAAGCACATTAGATGTAAAAAGAAAAAATGCATATTTTTATACTCTAGGCTACTTGTTAGTAATCATTTTCTCTTTGACTTTAGCGTTTCCTTGGGCATTTAGAAAATATCAATCTTGGCTTATAAGAAATACAAAGCTTAATGGTAAAAGATTAATATTTGATGGTAGGACAAAATATTTATATTTAATATATTTAAGTGGCCTAATATATGCTGTACTCTTTACTTTAGTTTTTTCTTTTGTTTATACGTTAATAATCATAATTCTTAAGAAGAATGGTATTGATACGACTAAGGCATATGAACTATATTTAAAAGCTTGGGGTACATTTCCTACTGCTTTATTTGCGATTTTTGTTACGACTAGATTTTATAAATATAGAAGTAGACATACACACTTTGAAGACTATGATAATACAAAATCTGGATTAAAATTACAATTATATAAGATTTTATTATCATCAATTATTTTTAAAGTAATAGTTCTATTAACGTCATTTATCGGATATCCTTTTGCCTTAGATATTAGAGAAAGGTTTTTGCAAAGTAGAAGGTATATTGATGGAAAAAATTTGAAATTTAAGGGTAATGTAGGTAAAATATGTTTTATATGGTTTTTTGGAATCATATTATCTATTTTAACTTTAACATTATACGTCCCTTATCTGTTTTTTAGTATAAATAAGTATATTATCACAAATACTGTTTTGAAAGATAATGAGTGCTTGATATAAGCACTTTTCTTTTTTTCTCTTTAAAAAATATAATAATTATGTTATTATATTATAGTACGAAAATGGAGTGATGAATTTATGGATTTTAATCATAGAGAAATAGAAGCTAAATGGCAAAAATACTGGGATGAGCATGAAACATTTAAAACTGATGTTTATGACTTTTCAAAACCTAAATATTATGTATTAGATATGTTCCCATATCCATCAGGACATGGATTACATGTAGGACATCCTGAAGGATATACTGCAAGTGATATTGTAGCTAGAAAGAAAAGAATGGAAGGATATAATGTATTACATCCAATGGGATATGATTCATTTGGACTTCCAGCAGAACAATATGCTATTACTACAGGCAATAACCCAGAAGGCTTCACATTAAAAAATATTGAAACATTTACTAGACAACTTAAGATGTTAGGATTCTCATTTGACTGGGATAAACAAGTTTCAAGCTGTGATCCTGCATACTATAAGTGGACACAATGGATTTTTAAACAATTATATAAAGATGGTTTAGCTAAACAAATTGATATGCCAGTAAACTGGTGTGAAGAACTTGGTACAGTTTTAGCTAATGATGAAGTAATTGATGGTAAGAGTGAACGTGGAGGATACCCAGTAGTTAAGAAAAATATGAAACAATGGGTACTTGACATTCCTAAATATGCGGAAAGGTTACTTGAAGGCTTAAATGAAATTGATTGGCCTGAATCAACTAAAACTATGCAAAGAAACTGGATTGGTAAATCAGTTGGTGCACATGTAACATTTAAAGTAGATAAAACTAATTATAATTTCACAGTGTTTACTACTCGTTGTGATACTTTATTTGGTGCAACTTATTGTGTACTTGCTCCTGAACATGAATTAGTTGATAAGATTACTACAGCTGATAAGAAAGCTGAAGTTAAAGCATATAAAGAAGCTTGTGCTAAAAAGAGCGAAGCTGAAAGAACAGAATCAAAAGAAAAAACAGGAGTATTTACTGGAGCTTATGCAATAAACCCTGTTAATGATAAACTAATTCCAATCTTTATTTCAGACTATGTACTTGCTACATATGGAACAGGTGCTATTATGGCTGTACCTGCACATGATCAAAGAGATTATGATTTTGCTAAGAAATTTAATCTTGAAATTATCCAAGTACTAGAAGGTGGAGATATATCTACACAAGCATATGAAGAAGATGGCTTACATATAAATAGTGGCTTCTTAAACGGATTAAACAAAGAAGATGCTATTAATAAAATGGTTGAATTCCTAGAATCTAAAGGTATAGGTTCTAAAAAGATTACTTATAGACTTAGAGAATGGATTTTTGCTAGACAAAGATACTGGGGTGAACCAATTCCAGTAGTTCATTATGATGGCTATGATGAAGTATTACCTGATGATGAACTTCCATTAGTATTACCAGAACTTGATGATTATAAACCAAAAACAAGTGGTACAGCACCACTAGAAAATGCTACTGAATGGAAGAAGTATGTTAATAAGAAAACTGGTGAAGTAGGTAAAAGAGAAACTAATACAATGCCAGGTTCTGCAGCTAGTTCATGGTATTTCTTAAGATATATTGATGCGCATAATGATAAAGAATTCGCAAATTATGAATTATTAAAGCACTGGATGCCAGTAGATCTATATGTTGGTGGTCCAGAACATGCTGTTGGTCACTTATTATATTCAAGATTCTGGAATAATTATTTATATGACAAAGGATTAGTTCCAGTAAAAGAACCATTTAAAAAGCTTGTTCACCAAGGTATGATTTTAGGATCTAACGGTGAAAAGATGAGTAAATCTAGAGGTAACGTAGTTAACCCTGATGATGTAGTTAGAGATTATGGTGCAGATTCACTTAGACTTTATGAAATGTTTATGGGACCTCTTATGGCAGAAAAGCCTTGGAGTGAAGCTGGACTTGATGGAGCTAGACGTTTCTTAGATAGAGTTTATAGATTTGTTACAGGCACTAATTCAAATATTGAATTTGTAAATGAAGAAACACCAGCACTTGATTTAATTTATAACCAAACAGTTAAGAAAGTATCTGAAGACTTTGATAATTTATGTTTTAACACTGCAATTAGTCAAATGATGATTTTCTTAAATGAAGCAACAAAACAAACTAAAGTTAATAAAGCATATGTAGAAGGCTTTGTTAAGATGTTAAGCCCAATAGCTCCACACTTAGGAGAAGAATTATGGCAAATCCTAGGTCATAATAATACTATAGCTTATGAATCATGGCCTAAATATGATTCAAATAAATTAGTAAGTGATACTATATTTATGATGGTTCAAGTAAATGGAAAACTAAGAGATAAAATTGAAGTATCTTTAGATGAGACTGATGATTCAATCAAGAATAAGGCTTTATCAAGCGATAAAGTAAAAGCATTTACTGATGGCTTAACTATTGTAAAAGTGATAGTAGTACCAAAGAAAATAGTTAATATTGTTGTAAAATAGGCAGAATTCTTTCTGCTTATTTTTAAAAAAATGGGGGGGTATTTTTGAGTAAAGTATGTAAAAATTTATATATTATAGGCATTATTTTTTCAATGCTTATATTAGCTTTTTCAATCGTTTTATATTTTTGTAATAATATAGAAGGATTTGAAGTATTATATGATGTATATGATAAATTAAATGAAATAGGTATTGTAAATAAAAATTTTAATACTAATATATTAATATGTTCAGCAAATAGTGTTTTAATGATTATATTAGTTATATTAAAAAAACCATACAAAAGCATGGCAATTACTATAATTGTTTTATCTGCATTATCTAGTAATTTATTTGGTATAGTATCATCAATTATTCTTTTAGTTCAAAATAAAAAAGAAAGACCTGTTACTACTAGAACTTATGAGGATGTAAATGAAAATGGTGAAAAAGTAATTGTAAAGGAAGTAGTTCCTGTAGTACGAAAAGAAAGAAAACCAATTAGAAGATTAGATGTTAAGACATCTGATACAGTTTTATTAACAATAGGAATGATATTAGGACTAGTATTAATATATTTATATGTATTTATGCTTATTATTAATGAAAAAACATTATTTGATTTTTTCTCTTTAAAAATGTCAGCAGCTGAAGCATTCTACTTATTCATATTTGTTTTTGTTTATGCATTATTTGTAATTGTTATATTACTTATTCCTGCTATCTATATCTTTATAAGTATTATTTTCTCAATACTAGTACTTACAACAAGAAGAAAGTTCTTCGCAAAAGCACTTTCTATATCAGGCTTTCTAACATTAAATATATTTAGTGGTATAGCTGCAATAAGAATGCTTAAAAGATTTAAAAATGAAGAAGAAAAAGAAAAAGACTTAATCGCTTGATTAAGCCTTTTTTAATGCTTTCTATTTAATATATCATCAAGTGATAAGAAACATGCACGTGTAGCAATATCTTGAACTTCATCTAAAGAAATGCTTATTCTTTCTTTTAGATAGTCAAAATATAATCTCATTATTCCAGCAGCATAGAAACTAGAATAATAACTTACATTTTTACTATCGGTATGATAAAGTTTATTATAAATATTATTAATTAAAGTTTCTAACATTTCTTCTAATAGATTTCTTATAAAAAAATAAGTATCATTTTTTGCTATTCTTTTATAGAATGATAAATTATCTTTTATGTTTTTTGTTAAATCTATAAAGATATTATGAATATCATTTTCTGTGTTTCTAAAGTTTTTAGAAAGAGATCTTTCAAGAACAATAGATGTATCATTCTTATAATCATTTATAACATCTTCAATACAACTATAATGAAGGTAGAAAGTTTTTCTACCTATATTTGCTTTTTCGGTGATCATTTTAACTGTTATTTTGTTATAGTCATAAAGTAATATTAATCCCATTAGTGAATCTTTTATTGCTTTTTTTGTCTTTTCAACTCTCTTATCCATATAAACCTCCTGCCCATATTTACACAAATGTGTAATAATACACAATAATGTAAAAATGGCTATTGAATATATTATGATTATATCATAAAATGAAAAAGGTTTAAATATAAATGAGGTGCAAAATAATGAATGATTATAAGATTTTTATTGACTTATCAACTGATATAGAAGCTAGTTATGTAAAGGATAATGGAATTGAATTTATCCCAATGGAATATAAGATTGGTGAAGAAACAAAAATAAGCTATTCAGTTGAATCAGATGAAGTAATGAAAGCTTTCTATAAGGCTATGAAAGATGGCTTAATTACATCAACAAGTCAAATAACTCCATATAAATATGTTGAATACTTTACTCCTTTCTGCGAGAAGAATATAGATATATTGTATTTGCCTTTATCAAGCGGTTTATCTCAAACTTATTCAAGTGCAAAAATGGCAAAAGAAGAATTAAATCAAAAATATCCTAATATTAAAATTGAGATTCCTGATACTTTATCAGCAACTGCTGGTATAAGCTTACTTGCTAATATGGCAGTTGAAAATAAGAATAAGGGAATGACTATAGAAGAAAATGCTAAAGCAGTAAAAGAAGCTGTTCTTAAACTTAAAGCAACTTTCTTAGTAGAAAACTTAACATATTTAAAGAGAGGCGGAAGAATTAAAGCTACTACAGCATTCATTGCTGGAGCTTTAAACATAAAGCCTGTATTAATTATAAATAAAGAAGGAAAGCTTGAAACTATTGCTAAGAAGCATGGTGTAAAGAAAGCTGCTTCATATTTAGTTGAAAAATTTAATGAAGAATGGGATGGAATTCATAAATTAGTTTATATTTCACATGCTGATGCCATAGATACAGCTAATTACGTAAAAGATAAGCTACTTGAACAACATAATGATCTAGAAATTAGAATTGTAATGATTTCACCTATTATTGGTGCACATGTTGGACCAGGTATGTGTGCATTATGTAATTTTGTTAAATAACACTGATTTTTCAGTGTTTTTTTGTTATAATATTTTTGGTGATAATATGGAATTAATTAGAAAGATAGAAGAAAAGGATATTGATACATGCTTAAATTTGTTAAAACAAGTATGTAGTGTCCATGCAAGAATTAGACCTGATTTATTTAAAGATGGTATGACTAAATATAATAAAGAAGAATTAAAAGAACTTATAAAAGATATGGATAAACCAATCTTTGTTTATGAAAAAAATGATAAAGTATTAGGTTATATTTTTTGCCAGATAATAATACAAAATAGTTCAGTTAATCCAAAAGAGATTAAAACACTATATATTGATGATTTATGCATAGATGAAAAAAGCAGAGGTAACCATATAGGCACAAAATTATATGAATATGTCTTAAAGTATGCTAGAGATATAAAGTGTTATAATGTAACACTCAATGTTTGGGAAGGAAATGATAGTGCTAAAAAGTTTTATGAGACCTGTGGAATGGGAGTTCAAAAAACATATATGGAAAAAATATTATAAACTAAATATCGCTTAATATAGCGTTTTATCAACATTTATTTAAAAATATCAACTTTTTATATTAAAATATCAAAACATTTATGTTATAATTAATTTATAGTAAATTAATCGTTCGAAGGGGGCGTTTCTATGGATAAAGTAAAATCCATCGTAAAAGCATTACTTTTTGGCGCTATAATGCTTTTATTCTTTGTTGGATCAGCTTTAATTGCTAAAGCACTAAAATTATCTGCAAATAGAACATATATTTTACAAGGTGGCTTTGCCTTATTAAGCATTCTAGTTCCTATCTTCTATATTGGGCATAAGGACTATAGCGCTAGTGATATTGGCTTTAATAAACCTACAAAAGGAATAATGAAGAGACTATTATTCTATGTGCCATTACTTGCAGTATTTTCATTATTAATTTCTTTTAACAAAAATTTAGGAATTAAATCATTAATCGTTCAAGCATTTGCATATGGATCTATGGCTATTGCTTGTGAAGTATATTTTAGAGCAGTTATTCAAAAAGAACTTAGGGGAAAATTTAACGTATTAGTTGGTTTAATTATAATTGCTATTATTTATGCAGTTGCTAATATGTATTATTTCAAGAGAGTAACAAGCTATAAACAAATTATCTTATTATGTGCATTCTCATTCTGTGTTGCAGGTATTACAGGTATAATTATTGAATCTAAAGGTAATATTATCATTACTGCACTATTCAACATAATTTATTTGGTACTTGGTATTAACTTTGTTGGTGGTGGAAAGAAGATATTACTTGCTCAAGGTATTTGCATGTTAATATTAGCTATCTATGGTTTCTACTTATTAATTATGTACTTTAAAGATCATAAAGTTATAAAAGAAGAACCAGTAGAAGTAGAAGAAATTAACAAACCAAACAACGAAGAGTTTGATGAAAACGGAAATATGACTATAGAATAAACCACGACAACGTGGTTTATATTTTTGGAGGTTTTTTATGGATGTAGTTAATGAATCAGAATTTAGTGTTGATGAGATAACAAAAGAAACAATTAAATGTATGCGTCTATCTGGTATAAGGTTACTAATCTTAATAATTATAGTATCTATATTTGTTGCACTTGGTGCAGCTGGATTAATATATTCAATAATAGTACAAAAGAATGTATCTGATTTTGCAGTTATAATGAGTTGTTTTATTATATTATTATTAATGCTACTATATTTTAAGTTTATGAATCCAAAAACAATTAAAAAAGGATATATAAGTGATTTTGGAGATACTATTAGATTTCAATTTGTATTTCATATAAATAGATTTGATTGTAAGACCATTTCAGCAAAATCAACAACAAAAGGTACTTTCAAATACGAAGAATTAAAAAAGATAGTAGAAGATAAAGGAATACTTAGATTATATATAGCTAAAAGAAATTTCATTCCTGTAAGATTAGAAAACTTTAAAGATAATGAATTTGAAAAAATAAAAAAAGCTTTTGATAACTTAAAAGTAAAATATATCGTTAAAAAATAGATAAAAAAAGAAAAAACTTTCAATTAATTTAATTGATTGTTTTTTTATGGTATAATCTTTTTGAAGGTGATAATATGCTTGATTTTCATATTCATACAACTTATTCAGATGGAACTGATGATTTATTAACTGTAATAGATAAAGTTAAAGATTATAACTATTTTTCTATTACTGATCATGATTCCATTGATAGTGCTAAATATATATCAAAAAATGGCTTAAATTTGCCAAATTATGTAAATGGAGTAGAACTTTCTACTACAGATTTAGGAAGGTCAATTCATATTCTTTTTTACAATTATGATGTAAATAGTAAAGTATTAAATGATGTGATAGATGAAATAGATTTAAATAGAAAAGATAGATTACTTGAACGTATAAATATTTTAAAGGATAATTATAAAATTGACTTTAAAAAAGAAGATATAGATTACCTATTAAGTCTTCCTAACCCAACAAAACCAAATATTGCATCAGTTATTGTTAAATATGGCTATGCTATAGATGTTGATCAAACTATTAAAGATTTTTTATATCATAAACTTGAAACTAAAAAAATATCATCTGAATACGTTATAAGAAAACTTAAAGATGAAAAAGGCATTCTAATACTTGCTCATCCACTAGGCGGTATTGGAGAAAAAAGAGTTGATAGTGAACAATTAATTGAAAGATTAAATAGATTTATAGGCTATGGTATAAAAGGATTAGAGTGTTGTTATAGTATGTATAACAATTATGAACAACAATTTTTACTTAATTTAGCTAAAAAAAATAATTTAATTATAAGTGGCGGTTCAGATTATCATGGCAAGAACAAGAAGGTTCAACTAGGTACTTTATCAGCTGATAATAATAAAAATTATGAGTATATAAATTTAATGGATTTTATTAAGCGCTAAATGCGCTTTTTAATATAATTAATTATATTTAAAAGAAGATTTTTCTATGTTATAATTTAAGACAAGGAGTGATAATATGTTAAAGAATTTAATTGAAAAACTAAAAAAAGAAGATGTAGATTTTAAATCTATAGATAATGATAAAGAATTAATTGTTACATTTGGGATTGAATTATCATTTTCAAATATAGTATGTGAATTTTCATATGATAAAGATGAAAAAGTAGTTAGATTCTATAGTGAATTATTAGAATTTAATGATGATACATTTGAAGATGGATTAGAATTAGTAAATGATATTAATTACAATTCGATGTTTGTAAAAGCATATTTAGATGATGATAATATTCTATGCGCAGAATATTATATTAGTGGTATTGATGAATTATCTAATACTCTAATTGATGATTTATTAAGCGATGTTGCTAATTTAGAAGAATTATTAGAAGAATACATCTAAAATATGAAAAAAACATTTATTACAAAGATTCCTGATAAACCAGGGTCTTTTCTTAAGCCTGTAAAAATAATATCTAATTTAGGATTAAATATAACAAGAGTAAGTTATAATAATTCAATTGATACTAATATTTTATTTATTGAAGTAGAAGGAAATAATGATAAAATTGATGCAGCATATAATTTATTAAAGCACGATAATTTCTTATTTAAAGAAGATAAATCAAATGTTATACTAGTTGAATTCAAACTTCTTGATAAGCCAAATAGCTTATTGCCTTTATTAGAATTAATAAATGAATTCAATTTTAATATTTCTTATATTTCTTCTCAAGAAAATAATACTGACTATCAGTATTTTAAGATGGCTTTATATATTGATGATCCAAATAAAATTGATTCATTTTTAAACAAAGCAACAAAGTATTCATCAGTTAGAATAATCAATTATGATAAAACAGAAAAAAGTCTAGATAATACCGTTTTTTATATTTCATTTGCTAATGAACTTGCTAACAAGTTAGACTTAAGTAAGGATAATGTTAATGACTTAATTGAAAATTCTAATTTAGTTATGCAACTTTTAGATGAGAAAGATTCTGATCCTCATAAAACCTTTAACTATATAGCTAAATTTGCTGATTTATTAAATAAAAATAGGGGATTAAATTTCAAACCAAGGATATTAAAAAAGGAATTTAAAGACTATTTATTAATATCAATTGAACCAGCTTGTGGTTCAAATATCTATATTGTTAAAAAAGATGATAATTTAATGTTTATTGATTCTGGCTTTAGAACATATATAGAAGAGATGAAAGTATTATTATCTTATTTGATGCCTAATTTCGAAAAAATGCATAAAGAATTAATAATAACTCATCCTGATATAGATCATTGTGGTATGTTTGAATTATTTGAAACTATTTATGTTAATAACGATAGTTATTTAAACTTTAAAGCCGAAAATGAAGGAAAACCAAATTATAGAGAACAAATATTAAATCATGAACCATATGTAAAAATAAGTAAAATATTATCAAATTATATTCCACCAAAAATGGATAAGCTAAAAATAGTAGATAATGGTAATAAAGATTTATTTGGAAATATTGGTAAAATAGATTTCTTTGGATTAGAATTCAATTTATATAATGGTAATGGAGGACATTCAAAAGGAGAAATAGTAATAAAATTAGATAATATCTATTTCACTGGCGATGTATTAGTAAATCCATTAGGTTATACTTTAGAACAAAAAGAATTTAATTTGCTTGCTCCATATTTGATGACTAGCGTAAATATGGATTCTAAAAAAGCTAAAGAAGAAAGATTAAAACTTGAAGCTATGATTAAAGATAGTGATATCATATGCTATGGTCATGGTAAGCCAAGATTATAAAAAAAGTAAAAAAGGAAATTTAAATGTATTTAAAATATGATATAATAATAACGGAGTGATTATTATGGCAAATGCTAAATGCTTAAATTGTACAGCTATGTTTCAACTTAATTATCCAAAAGCATCTTCAGTAAGAATACAATGCCCTAAATGTGGAAATAAGGCTACAGTAAGGGATTGTTACGTTGAATATGAAAAATATATGAAGACTAAAACTATGGACTCTTTAAAGAAAAAGGAAGAGGAACTTAAAAAGAAGGAAGCTGAATTGAAGGCAAAAGAGGAAGCCTTAAAAAAAGCACAAGAAACACCTAAGGTAGTTAAGAAAGTTGAAATAAAGAAAGATGGAAAAACACAAATTATGTATAAAGACGGAATCTATATTGGAGATGTTATAGTTTCTAATGGTAGAAGAGTTCGTCAAGGAGTTGGAACATTCAAAAGTAATGATGGAGATGTTTTCGAAGGAACATGGAATAATGATTTACTTGAAGGAGAATGCGAACAAAAATTTGCTGATGGTACTTTTAATGCTGGTACTTTTGTAAAAGGAAAGCTAGTTGAAGGTAAAACTAAAAGAAACTTTGCTAATGGCGTTTATACAGGTGATATCGTTAATGGATTATTTGAGGGAAAAGGAAAAATAGTTCTTCAAACAAATCAAGTATATGAAGGGTCATTTCAAAAAGGTAAGCGTAGTGGTAAAGGAGTATGTACTTATCCTAATGGTGAAAAATATGATGGTATGTGGCTTAATGATATGAGAGAAGGGAAAGGTACATATTATTATGCTGGAGGTCAAAGGGAGGAAGCTAGTTGGCATGAAGGTAGACAACAAGCTAATGTACCAACTTATTATTATGATACAAATGGTGTTATCGAAGAAAGATATTATGAAAATGGAAAATTAATTAAGAAAAGAGCTTTAAACAAAAACACTGCTAGATTAGGTCAAGTTGTTGTAAAAACAAAAATAGGCTTATTTGTTGGCGATGTTAGAAATAATAAAATTAATGGTCTAGGAACTTATTACTATGATAACGGAGATATTTACGAAGGATCATTTAGAGAAAATCTAATTGATGGAAATGGTGTATATCATTTCGGCTCTGGTGATAGAAAAGGTGATAGGCAAGAAGGCTCATATGTAAAAAATGTAATTGTTGGTAGAGCATTTTATTACTACAAGGATGGTAGAATTGAAAGTAGACAATATAATCAATTAGGAAAACTTGTAGGAAGAAAAATGTTAAATGTAAACACTATTGAACCAGACCAAAGAGTTGTCACATTTAGTAATGGAGATATTTATGTAGGACAAATAATGGATGGTGAAAGATGTGGTAAAGGAACTTACTATTTTGCTAATGGAGAACGCTATGAAGGATTCTTTAGGAACAATAATAGACAAGGTGTAGGCACTTACTTTTATACTAATGGAGATTTTGAAAGAGGATCATTTGATAACGGACAAAAAAACGGACCATTTACATATACACATGCAGATGGTAAGAAAGAAAGTAGGGTTTATCATAGAGATACTCTAACAGTAAATTCATTGTATGATAGATTAAAAGATTGGGCAGAAGTATAGAAAGGAAAGGAAAAAATTATGGAATTAAAAGGAAGTAAAACAGAAAAGAATTTAAAGGAAGCATTTGCTGGTGAATCACAAGCAAGAAATAAGTACACTTATTTCGCAAGCGTAGCTAAGAAGGAAGGCTATGAACAAATAGCTGCTATTTTTGAAGCAACAGCTAATAACGAAAAAGAACATGCTAAGATGTGGTTTAAAGAATTACAAGGTATTGGTACAACTGCTGAAAACCTAAAGGCTGCTGCTAGTGGTGAAAACTTTGAATGGACAGATATGTATGAAAGAATGGCTAAAGAAGCTGAAGAAGAAGGATTCAAAGCTATCGCTATTAAATTTAGAATGGTTGGAGCAATCGAAAGAGAGCATGAAAAAAGATATCTTGCATTATTAAATAACATTGAAATGCAAAAAGTATTCGAAAAATCAGAAGAAACTATGTGGGAATGCAGAAACTGTGGACATTTAGTAATCGGTAAGAAAGCACCTCAAATTTGTCCTGTATGTGCTCATCCACAAAGCTATTTTGAAGTTAGAAAAGAAAACTACTAGAATTAAATTAGAGCATTAATCAAAGATGCTCTTTTTTATTGCATTTTATCTATATAATGGTAAAATATAAGTGGTATGAATTAATATTAAATATTAATTGTAGGTGATTTTAATGAAAGTATTATTTGTAATAAATAATTTTTATACTAAAGGTAATGGGTTATGCGCATCAGCTAGACGTACTGTAAAAAAATTAAAAGAACGTGGCATTGATGTTAGGATTTTATCAGCTAAAAACCCTGATCCAAATGGTGAACAACCAGATTATCTTTTAGATGATTTTAAAATGCCAATATTTAATCCATTAATAAAAAAACAAGGTTATTCTTTTGCTAAAAGTAATAAAAGAATTGCTATTGATGCTATTAACTGGGCTGATGTAATTCATTTAGAAGAACCATTTGCTGTAGAAATGGCAGTAGCTAAATTAGCTAATAAGATGAATAAACCTTGTACTGCAACATACCACCTACATCCAGAAAACTTATTTGCTACAGTTCATCTTGAAAATACATTTTTAAATAGTTTTACTTTAAAATGGTGGAAGAAGAGCTGTTTTGATAAATGTAAGATAGTTCAATGTCCAACAGAAAATGTAAAAGAAAGATTAGAAAAAAATGGTTTTACTTCAGAACTTAGAGTAATATCAAATGGTTTAGTTTTAGAAGATTTAGTTACTGATGATGTAGAAGCTAAGCATGTTAGTGATGCGAAATATACAATTATTACAATAGGTAGATTTAGCGTAGAAAAGAATCTAAAAACTTTACTTAAAGCTATGAATTATTCAAAGCATAATAAAGAAATTCAACTTATATTTGCTGGACGTGGGCCACAAGAAAAGAACTTAAAAAAACTTGCTAATAAATTAGTAAAAAAAGGCGTAATTAAGTACAATCCTGTATTTGGATTCTATCCACTAGATGAACTTCAAAAGCTATCTAGAGGAGCTGATTTATATATTCATTTAGCTTATATAGAGGTAGAAGGTTTAAGCTGTATGGAGGCAGTACAAACTGGACTACTTCCAATTATTGCAAAAGGTAGATTTAGTGCTACAAGCCAATTTGCTGAATGTGAAAAATCAACATATATTGAAAAGAATGCTAAAGACTTAGCAAATAAGATTGATTATTGGCTAGATAACGATGAACTAAGAAAAAAAGAAGCCTTAAAATACAAAGATTTAGTCTATAAATATAATATAGACTACTCAATTGATGCTTTGATTGAAATGTTTAGCGATGCTATAAAAATGAAGTAATGCTTATTGCATTACTTTTTTATTTAAAAATAAAATATTATATATTTCAATATATAATCAATTGTGGTATAATTTTATTATTGTAAAGGGAGTGTTTTAAGTGAAAAAGTTATTACTTGGAAATGAAGCAATTGCTAGAGGAGCATATGAAGCAGGATGTACATTATGTGCAAGTTATCCTGGTACTCCATCTACTGAAATAACTGAAAATATTATTAAATATGACGAAATTTATGCTGAATGGGCACCAAATGAAAAAGTTGCTAGTGAAGTAGCGATTGGAGCATCTATGGCTGGTGCTAGAGCTATGAGCTGTATGAAACATGTAGGTATGAATGTAATGGCTGACCCATTATTTACCGTAAGCTATATCGGTGTTAATGGAGGCTTAGTATTCTGTGTAGCTGATGACCCTGGTATGCATTCAAGTCAAAATGAACAAGATTCAAGACATTATGCTAAAGCTAGTAAGGTTATGATGGTTGAACCATCTGATAGTGCTGAATGTAAGGAATTTATGAAAGAAGCTTTTGAACTATCAGAAAAGTTTGATACACCGGTTATTATGAGATTATCTACACGTGTTAGCCATTCACAAGGTTTAGTTGAATTAAACGATAGAATTAATTATGAATTAAAACCATATGAAAAGAACATTGCTAAAAATGTTATGATGCCAGCTAATGCAATTAAACGTCATGTTATTGTTGAAGATAGATATAAAAAATTAGTTGAATTTGCTGAAACTACTAAATTAAATACTATTGAAAACAACAATTCAAAGATTGGTGTAATCACAAATGGTATTTCTTATGTATATGCAAAAGAAGCTTTAGGAGAAAAAGTTAATTATTTAAAACTAGGTATGGTTTACCCACTTCCAGTTGAATTAATTAAAAACTTCGCTAAAGGCTTAGATAAATTATATGTCATCGAAGAATTAGATCCATTCATCGAAGAACATTGTAAGATTAATGGAATTAAGGTTATTGGAAAAGAAGTATTTACAATGCTTGGTGAATACACTCCATCAATGATTAGAAAAGCAATATTTAATATTGATCCAGTTGAATGCCCAGTATTAGATGAAACTATTCCAGTTAGACCTCCAGTAATGTGTGCAGGTTGTCCTCATAGAGGAACATTCTATGTTCTTAAGAAACTTGGCTTAGTAGTTTCTGGAGATATTGGATGTTATACTTTAGGTGCTGTTAAACCGCTTGAAGCTGTTGATTCAACAATATGTATGGGTGCTTCAGTTTCAGCTGCATTTGGTATGGCTAAAGCTAGAGGAAAAGAATTTAATAAAAAGTTAGTATCAGTTATTGGTGATTCTACATTTATTCATTCAGGAATCACTGGATTAATTGATATGGTATACAATAAAGGTGCTAATACAGTCATTATCCTTGATAACTCAATCACAGGTATGACAGGACATCAAGATAATCCTACAACAGGTAAGACTATTAGAGGAGAAGAAACAAAACAAGTTAATTTAATTAAACTTGGGGAAGCTATTGGTATTGAACATATAGTTGTTGCTGATCCTTTTGATGTTAAGAACTTTGAAAAAGTTGTTAAAGAAGAAGTTGAAAGAGATGATGTTTCATTAATCATCGCACAAAGACCTTGTGCACTACTTAAAAAGGTTAAATACACTGGACATTGTGTAGTAACTGATCAATGTAAGAAGTGTAAACAATGTATGAAATTAGGTTGTCCTGCAATAAGCATTAAAAATGATGCTATTGTAATTGATCAAAGTCAATGTAATGGATGCGGATTATGTACTAATGTTTGTCCATTCAAGGCTATTGTTAAGGAGGATTAATTATGAATATAATGATTGTTGGTGTAGGTGGGCAAGGAACACTACTTGCTAGTAGAATACTTGGTAACACTGTTATAAATGAAGGATATGATGTTAAAGTATCAGAAGTTCATGGTATGAGCCAAAGAGGTGGTTCTGTAGTAACATATGTTAAATTTGGCGAGAAAGTATATTCTCCAATTATTGATAAAGGTGAAGCAGATATCATCTTAGCTTTTGAAAAGCTAGAAGCTTATAGAGCAATGCCTTATTTAAAGAAGGGGGGATTAATTATTTGTAATGATCAAGAAATTAATCCAATGCCTGTAATTATTGGTGCAACTACATATCCAGAAAATATCTTTGAAAAAATGAGCAAAAAGGTTAATTTAAAAGTAATAGATGCATATAAACTTGCTAAAGAGGCAGGAAATGCAAAATCAGTAAATGTTGTTTTAATTGGTGTAATGGCTAAATCTACAAATATAAGTTATGATAAGTGGATTGAAGTGATAAAGGCGACTGTTAAGCCACAATTTATTGATTCAAATATTAAAGCATTTGATTTAGGATATAACCTATAGGAGGATTTTATGGCTATTTATCAAAAAGAATATGAATGCATGGATCGTGATGAATTAAAAAAATTACAATCTAAGCGTTTAGTAGAACAAGTAAAAAGAATGTATGATAATGTTGAATTATTTAGAACTAGAATGGATGAAGCTGGATTAAAACCAGAAGACATTAAAGGTGTAGATGATTTATACAAATTACCATTCTCATATAAGAAAGATTTAAGAGATTATTATCCATATGGCCTATTTGCTGTACCAATGAAAGATGTAGTTAGAGTACATGCATCAAGTGGTACAACAGGTAAGCAAATTGTTGTAGGATACACAAGACATGACTTAGATATGTGGAGTGATTGTTTCGCAAGACAACTATATGCTGCTGGTGCTGATGATTCATCATTTGTACAAGTATCATATGGATATGGCTTATTTACTGGAGGTCTTGGCGCACATGATGGAGCACAAAAAATTGGTGCAACAGTTATTCCTACATCTACAGGTAACACTCAAAGACAAATACAAACAATGATAGATTTTGGTTCTACACATTTATGCTGTACACCATCTTATGCTTGTTATTTAGGTGAAACTATTGAAGAAATGGGTGTAGTAGATCAATTAAAACTTAAAGCTGCAATCCTAGGTGCTGAACCATGGACAGAAGAAATGAGAAAAACTATTGAATCTAAACTACATATTAAGGCTTATGATGTATATGGTTTATCTGAAATTATGGGTCCTGGTGTTGCTTATGAATGTGAATGCCAAAAAGGAATGCACGTAAATGAAGATATGTTTATTCCTGAAATTATAGATCCAGATACTTTAGAAGTATTACCAATTGGTGCACAAGGCGAATTAGTATTCACAACAATAACTAAAGAAGCTTTCCCTCTAATTCGTTATAGAACTAGAGATATTGCATCTTTATCACTTGAAAAATGTTCTTGCGGTAGAACATTCATCAAGATGACTAAGCCACAAGGTAGAAGTGATGATATGTTAATCATCCGTGGTGTAAATGTCTTCCCAAGCCAAATCGAAGAAGTATTATTAAAGGTTGGTGGAGGTATAACTCCAAATTATCAAATTATTGTTGATAGAGTTAATAATAACGATACATTAGATGTATGGGTAGAAATGAATGAAGATATATTCACAGATGATGTAAAATCAATTGAAGCTACTCGTAAAAAGATTACTGATGCACTTAGAAGTGTACTTGGTATTGGTGCAACAGTTAAGATGGTTGCTCCAAAGACTATTACACGTTCTGAAGGTAAAGCAAAACGTGTAATTGATAATAGAAAATTGCATTAAGGAGGGATTTTTATGCTAGTTAAACAAGTTTCCATTTTTGTTGAAAACAAAGAAGGCAAAATTGCTCAAGTATTAGGAATTTTATCAAAAGAAAATATTAATATTAGTGCTTTATCTCTTGCAGATACAACTAATTTCGGTATTTTAAGATTAATTGTAGATGACCCTAAAAAAGCAAAAAATATTTTACAAGGTGAAGATATTATTGTTAAAGTAAATGAAGTTTTAACAGTTGGTATAAATGATAAACCAGGTGGACTAGCTTATGTTTTAGATGTATTAGCAAAAGCAAATGTTGCTATTGAATATATGTATGCTTTTACTGGACATAATAAAGAATATGCAACTGTTGTATTTAAAACAAATGATATTGATAAAGCATATGACTGCTTAAAGATTAAAGATATTCCACTAATTAGTGCAGAGGAGATTAATCAAATTTGGTAATAATTTCACTATAAAGGATGTGTTTTTATGGATGAAACTACTACAGTAGCAACTACGGCTAGTGAGAAGATTACTAGTAGTGCTTTTTGGGAAAATAAATTAGATGAAGCTTTAAAATGGATAACTAATAATGGAATTAAAATGCTTTTAGCTTTAATAGTTCTATTTATCTCATTTAAAATTGTTAATCTAATTGCTAGAAGAATTAAAAAGAATATGGCCGCAAGAAATTGCGATAAGACTTTTACAATCATTATTACTAACCTTTTTAGGAAAGGAATAAAGATTCTATTATTCGTTGCTTATTTAGCTTATATAGGTATAGATACAGCAAGTATAGGCGCAGTTATTGCATCATGTGGTGTAGGTATAGGCTTAGCTCTACAAGGAAGTTTATCAAACCTAGCCGGAGGTATAATAATTGTCATTGTTAGGCCATTTAAACTTGGTGACTATATTGAAGCACAAGGTGAAGGTGGCACAGTTGAAGATATTAGAATATTCTTCACATACATTGTTACACCTGATAATAGAACTGTAATGATTCCAAATGGAGTTTTAGCTAATGGAGTTATTAGAAACAATTCTCTTAAAGACAAAAGAAGAGTTGATTTCAAATTCCAAGTTAGTTATGATTCTGATTTGAAGTTAGTAAAAGAAACATTATTAAATTTAGTAAGTCAAGATGAAAGAGTATTAAATGAGCCAGCTCCGTTTGCTCAAATATCTGAATATGGTAATTCTTCAATCACATTTACTGTAAGAGTATGGGCTAATACTCCTGATTATTGGAGCCTATATTTCTCTATTATGGAACGTGTTAAAGAAGAATTCGACAAAAAGAATATTGAAATACCATACAATCAACTTGATGTTACTATTAGAGGTAAAGCTGATGAACAAAAGTAAGTTAAGAGGATACGCTAGATTAATCGCAAAATGCGGTTTAAATGTTAAAAAAAATCAAGATGTTATAGTACAAACAGGACTATCGCAAGTTGATTTTGTTGAAATAGTTGTTGAAGAATTATATAAGGCAGGCGCAAGAAAGGTATTTGTTGATTTCTATCACCTACCAATAGTTAAATTAAATAATCTTTATAGGGATAAAGAAGAGATGGCTAAAATCGAAGATTTTGAACTAGAAAAGATAAAATGGAGATCTAAAACACTACCTTGTATTTTATTTTTAGATAGTGAAGATCCAGATGGATTAAATGGAATTGACCAATCTAAAGAATCTTATGCAAGCAGTAAAAGATATCCTATTATTAAGCCATTTATTGATGAAATGGAAAATAAATATCAATGGTGTATAGTCGCAGTACCATCAGTAGAATGGGCAAAGAAAGTATTTCCTAATCTATCAAAGAAAAAAGCTGTTGATGCCCTATGGGAAAATATCTTAAAATGCTCTAGAGCATATGTTGGTAATCCTATATCTAATTGGAAGGAACATAATAGTACTTTAAAAAAGAGATATGATTATCTTAATAGCTTAAACTTAGTCGAATTAAAATATAGTAGTTCTAACGGAACTGATTTTAAGGTTGGTTTAATTAATGATGCCTTATTCTTAGGCGGTTCTGAAAAGTCACTTAAAGGTATTAGCTTTAATCCAAATATTCCATCAGAAGAAATATTTACATCCCCTAAAAGAGGAGTATGTGATGGTGTATTACATGCCACAAAACCACTAAGTTATAATGGTGAAGTAATAGAAGATTTCTATATTGTTTTTAAAGATGGTAAGGCAGTAGAAGCACATGCCAAAAAGAATGAAGAATTATTAAAACAAATGATTAGTGAAGATGAAGGTGCTGCATATCTTGGTGAGGTTGCTTTAGTTGCATATGATTCACCAATCAACAATACTAATTTATTGTTCTATAATACTTTATATGATGAAAATGCATGCTGTCATGTTGCTCTTGGTCATGGCTTTACAAACACCATTAAAAATTATGATAAATATACTTTAGACGAACTTAGAGAAAAAGGTATAAATGATTCAAGAATACATGTTGATTTTATGGTTGGATCAAGCGATTTAAAGATTGTTGGCAAATCGATTGATGGAAGCGAACATCTAATATTTATAAATGGAAATTGGGCATTCTAGTGCCTATTTTCTTTAAAAGGAAGTGATTAAAAATGGATGATAATTTAATCTTTTCTAGTATTAAAGAGCCTGAAATAATTAGTGATATAGATGCAGTAAAAGCTTATGGCATTTTATATCATGCTCTAGTAGAAAATGAAGATGATGTTTATCTATTTTTGTCATGCATTAATTTATTAAGTACATTTGCTAAGCAAAATAAGAAGAAAATAACATATTCGTTTAAATCAAGAATATTCTTTTTAAATGAATTACTTGCTTATAATGATTTTAAGAATATAAAGGTTAGTTATTTTTATACAAAAGCGCAAAGCTTATATATGGTTATGGTTAATGATGTACAATTTAGTTTTCATAACGTCATTATAGAAAAAGGAGCTTGGGATTTACTAAAAAAATATCAAGCACAATTATCGTGGGATGGCATTAGAAAACAGATGTGCGCTAAAACAGTTTTTAACGTTGCTTTAGCTAAACAAAATTTAACTAGGAAAACAAGAAATTATGAAGATTTAATGGAATATCTTAATAGATTAGAAGAAGAATATAACAATGGAAAAATAATATTAGGGAAAAAAGGACTAGTCGATTTAAACGGACAATTCGTTTAGGAGGTATAATTATGAAAGGTAAACAAAAAAGCTATTTAAGAGGTTTAGCTCA
>Ga0247611_10003637_pt1 | contig 22534 bp, 17 predicted proteins | sample 177DNAGHGhighgp2_FD_192422 | JGI IMG/M metagenome (GOLD analysis project Ga0247611, IMG submission 192422) | Sheep rumen microbial communities from Palmerston North, Manawatu-Wanganui, New Zealand - 1770 DNA GHGhigh gp2 | ecosystem: Host-associated > Mammals > Digestive system > Stomach > Rumen... | reverse complement strand
ACGTATCTATTAAAGAACATACTAAAAGAAGAAATATGAGACAAACAAGACGATTCCTGCTCCTGTTGGTCCTGCTGGAGGCAGTGACATTCGCATCGGCACAGATACCAAATGATTCCATTGTGGCAGACTTCCGCTATTTCATCCATCAACTGGAAGCGACGCATCCAGACCCATATACGAACTATGGCGGCAAAGCGTTCTTTCATCGGGCCGCACATGAAACACTCTGGAACCTGAAGGATGACAGCGTTACGACACGCGAGGAACTGTGTTGGCGCATCCGAGCATTCCTCGCACCATTGAGGGATGGACATACGCAGATCCACTATCCAGAGACGCAAGGCTCATTTTCGCTCGTTCCCATCCGTTTCAAGGCAGTTGGTGACGGTTTGTTTGTCCGTCGATTACCGAAGGGACATCAGCACCTAATAGGCAGCAGGCTCATTGCCATTGAGAATATCCAGACTAAAGACCTGTGCGAAGATATGATGAAGATATACCCTGCGGAGAACGAAATCGGCAAGTTGGCAAACATCTGCGGTCACGGACACCAGCCCGTCGTCCTTGGCAGAATCATTCCCAATCTTCGCCAAGACACAATTACCTATCATCTGATGACTCCAGAAGGAAATACTGTCCGATTGCCGTTACCACTCATTCCTGTGGAGCAATGGAAGGAATGGAACAACGAGCAGACGGTGCAGGGCAATCGTTTCCCGACGGAAAACCTGACATATACATTCACCGACAAGCAGAAGAACACCATGTACTTCCGCTCGACCAGCATCATGGCTCGTGACAATATAGAATATATGTATCAGGCTGGGATGAACTACTACGATGACCTGAAATATTGCTATGACAAGGTATATCACCGACCTGTGCCTTCCGACACCCTCAAAGCCATCGCCAGCCTGCCGTCGTTCTCAGAAGAATTTGAGAAGATGCTCCAGCAGATGAAGTGTAACAAGAGTGAAAACCTGATTATCGACCTCAGAGGCAACGGCGGAGGATGGACGCCCATCACTTACCCCACACTCTATCAGTTGTGGGGCGACGGCTATCTGCAAAAGAACTTCCAGAACTATCTCTATCGCCTGCTGTCGCCGCTCTATATACAGAAACTCAACACGACACTCGAACAGTTCAATGCCCGTTATCACACGAACTATGAGTTTGGCGACTATACCTTCTATGAGAGTGACGAGAAGACGCAGGCTGTCACAGACGAAACCCGCACACGTTTCGTTAGCAACAGCATGAGTTGCATACAAGACAAACTCGCCAAGCAGAACGGCCAACCCGTTTATACACCCAAGCATATTTATGTGCTGGCCGATGCCGACACGTATAGCGCAGCCTTTCATTACATGTTCTATCTTTGGAAGATGGGTGCAAAGATTGTCGGTGTTCCCAGCAGTCAGGCACCAAACACCTACATGGAAGTGACGCAGTTCACACTTCCACGAACAAGGCTCGAAGGTTCCATATCCAACTCCATGCAACTGTTCCTTACTGCCGATGACCCTTGTGCCAAGCAGTTGATTCCTGACATCCTGCTGACGTATGATGACTATAAGCGTTACAACTTCGACAGTCAAGCCGAAGTGCTTTATCTTCTTGATTACATAAAAGCGCAATGAAACAAGCAAAACTTCTCTTCCTCCTGATTGCCGCTCTCGTATTCGCCTTATGTCGTCCATTGAGAACAGCGACGAGATGGGCGGTATAAGTAGAGGAAAGTAAATCACAAGCAATATGAAAACAATGAAACTCTGGAGAAAAGTCTTGCTACAAGCATTATTCTACTTTTGTAGTTTTATGGCAATCATCTGCCTGTTAAACATGGTATTTAGCGACAGCATAGATGATTGGAAAGGAGAAATTATCAAAGGAAGTCTGTATACAGTGACTATCATCATTTTCAACAACTGGAAGGAAATAAAAGAACATATATGAAAATAATGAAATTTTGGATAATCGCATTTGTGATGCTTGCTGCTTTCTCCCTCGCCTCTTGCAGCAGCGATGATGAAGAAGAATTTCTGATTGACCAACTTTCTGGCACTTGGGAGCAGGTGTATGATGAAGGTGTTGTGGCTGAGGGGTATGTGCAGTACACGTTTACGTCTGGCACACCGGCTACAGTAGGTGAATGTACCATTCATGTGTATGATGTCTTTGCAGGCGACACGACATTTGTGCGTGACTATGCACTGACCGAAGACCGCCATCTGGCTATATACAGTGGGCAGAATGGCGGCACTCCTCCAGAAATCCAAGAGTATGATGTACAGAGGCTGTCAGCAAAAGCGATGACTTGGCATCTCGCTAACTCGGATGTTGTTTTGAATTTCAAGAAAGTGAAATAAGTGGGATATGAAAAAACTGATTTTAGTCTTAATATTTTGTCTTGCAACTATCGCTACCAAAGCACAAGGCGGTGATGTGAAAGGTGCCTGGACAGGAAAACTGAATGTTTACGGAACCGAACTGACGCTGGTGTTCCATCTTGACAGCGTGAACTGCACATTGGACTCGCCTGACCAGGGTGCAAAAGGCATTCCTGCCAAATTGGAACACACTGCTATTGGCATTAAGGTAACGGTCGCCTCCATCAATGCCAGTTACGAAGGCGTCAATATGGGCGAGTCCATCATGGGAACGTTCAAACAGCACGAAGGAACTCTCACGAGTTCCTTCGTTTTTCAAAAGACTTAAAGTTTGCTGATAATCAGCAAGTTGAAAGGTCAATCAGGTTAGAGCACTTTCGTGTGACACCATTAAAAAATGAGAAATGGTGACACAATTGGACAGCAAAAGCCATCTTTGGACGGTTTTCGTGTTACAATGGTTGTGTTACGCTTCTCGCAAAAGTGTTCGTGAGGGACATCCCTCTTTTAGTCTAATTCCCACTAAAAAATCTAACTATCCACTAAAATTAGCATAAATATTTTATTCTCAATGAATTAACCTCAAATCAACTATCCACTAACTATCCACTAACTATCAACCAAATGACAGCGATTTTAGTGTAGGGTTAGTGGATAGTTAGTGGATAGTTAGTGGATAGTTAGTGGATAGTCAAAAACAACTTAAATCTCTGAATACAAATAAGTTATTTCAAATTTAGTGGATAGTTACTAGAAAAATGATTGTTTCTGTGAAAAAACAGCATACTTACCACACCTAAACACCATACTTTCATCCTGAAAACATGCTCTTTCCATGCTTCAGACCCGTTGTTCCCACCGTGGGAATCCCGTCTTTGCTCCGTGCAAGAAAATTTCCTGCTCCGTGCAGCGATGCTTCCTGCTCCGTGCAGCGATGCTTCCTGCTCCGTGCAGACGTTCTTCTTGCTCCGTGCTGATATACTATCTGCCCCATGCTGATAGCATATCAGCTCCGTGCAAATAACACATCAGCTCCATGCAGATTTTCCACCCTCACCATTCATCCAAACCAAGTGGATAGTGGATAGTCTCCCGAAAAAATTTTGATTTCACAAACTAAGGACACGGAAAGTGGTTTTCTATCCTTTTTCTGTGTGCTCCGTCGCAGGTTCTTCGGCGAGCATGGTGGAGGTGTCGGCATCGATGAACATGCTATTCGCCATTTCCGATAGCGACTTCTTCTTCTTGTTCTCACGAGCACCGGCCTTGATGAGGTTCTTGGCAGCCGTGATGATGCTGGGACCGCCGTCGGAAGTGGTGATTTTCAGTTTGTTCATTTTGCGGATGGTGTCGTGCATGCTCGACTCGACGTCCATGAAGCGGATGCCGAAGTCCTGGACACGCTCAACGACGGTGTTGGCAGCATCCATGATGGCCTGCTGGTTCTCCAGCTGGCGCACCTGTGTCCACATCATCTCCAACACGCGCAGGTTCATATACATGGTTTGCGGACCGAGTATCATGACACCCTCATCGTAGGCTTCACGCCACAGAGAGGCATCGTTCAGCAGGGCGAGGTTCAGCGCACCTTCTATAGGCACGTACATGATGGCGAAGTTCAGACGGTTGTAGCCTTCGGGCAAATATTTGGTGTACTCCTTTCTGGCCAGACGCTTCACCTGCATCCGCAAACTGGCGATGTGCGCCTTCAGGTACTCGTGCTTCTCGGGACTGTCGTCAGCGGCATTCATGTAGCGCTCATAGTCGGTCAACGACATCTTGGAGTCGACGACTACATGGCGGTTGTTGGGAAAATGCAGGATGAAGTCGGGTATCATACCGCGACCGTCCTCACCCTTCGCACCCTTGCCGCTCTTGTCCTTCAGCGTCTCCTGCGTGTCAAACTGTTCGCCTTCGTGCAGCTCCAGGTCTTCCAGCAGTTGTCTGAGTTTCAGCTCACCGAAGTTGCCCTGCACCTTGACCTCGCCCGTCAGTGCACGCGTCAGGCGGTCGGCCGTCTCACCGATGGCGGCACTCTTCTGCATGTTGATCTTGATGGTCTCGTCGAGTCGTGTCAGGGCTTCTGCTTGTTGCTCCTTGGTCTTGGCAAGGGCTTCCTGCATGTCTTTCAGACTCTTTTGCAGCGGGTCGATGATTTTGGACACCTGTTCCTTGTTCTCTTCGCCCAGTTCCTCCTGACGCAGTTTCAGCACCTTCTCCGAAGTTGTCTGCATCTGCTCCTTGATGAGGTCGAGCTGGTTTTTCACCTGTTCTGCATTCATCTGCTTCAGAGCCGCAATCTGCCCTTCATGAGCCTCTTTCGTCTGTGTGAGCTGCTTGTCGAACGAGGCCTTCATGTCGGTAATCTGCTTTTCGAGTATTTCCCGCTGGGCACTCAGCTGCTTCTCATAGCTGTTGCGCTGGGCATCCAGCTGGCGCAGGTAGTTGGCGGCAATCTCTTTCTTTCCGTGACTGCCGATTATATAACCCATTATAGCCATCGCAATGATGGCTATAATGGCTATGATGAGAGATAACTCCATGATTAGCTAAATGACAGAGATGTCAGGTAATTAATCGTCCAACGTGATAGGCTTGTACTTCGGCACGAGTGCCTTCATGATGCACCAGCCGATGAGGTAAGCCACGGCACAGATGCAGAATACCACCATGTAGGCAGCAGGCTTGCCCTCGAAGCCGAAGAAGGTGAACGCGCCACCCTGAGCGGCAGCCCAGTCGAAGAATTTTCCGCTTCCGAGGTTGATGCTCATCGAGCCGATACCACCAGCCATCGTACCCAGACCGACGATGGTGCCAATGGTAGACTTGGGGAACATGTCGCCGATCGTGGAGAAGAGGTTGGCCGACCAAGCCTGGTGACCAGCACCCAGCAAGCCAATCAGAATGGCAGGCCACCAAGCACTGTAGGCTCCCAGTGGCTGTGCGAACAAACCGAGCACGGGGAAGCAGGCGAAGATGAGCATGGCACGCATGCGGCCCAGATAGGGATTCATGCCCTTCTTGTCGACCAGATATGTGGGCAGGTAGCCACCACCGATAGACAGTATGGTGACGATGGCGTAGAGCGTGAAGATAAGAGCAATACCCATGCCAGAGTCGGAGGTGTAGCCGTACTGGTCAGAGAAATAGGCGGGAGCCCAGAACAGGAAGAACCACCACACGCCGTCGGTCATCAGTTTGCCAACTACAAACGACCAGGTCTGCTTGAACTTATAATAGTGGAAATACGGCAGATTGAGCAACAGAATGCCAATCCAGAAGAACGGCGAGAACAGCGGAATGGGATTGGTGAACACTGCCAAAATGATAAGGGCAATACCGAAGATGAAATATGCCCATGAGAAGGGAAGCATCTTGATGGTCTTCTCCTCCTTGGCCTCTTGGCGGTTCTGCACCTCAGCGAGGTCGTTGTCCTGCTCGATGTAGTTGAGCTCAGCCTGGTTGACACGCTTGTTCTTGGCGGGTTTGTCGTAGAGCCAAAGCCACAGACCCATCCAGACGAAGCCCAGGCAACCGATGATGATAAAGGCCATCTCCCAACCCCAGGCACGAGCCAGCAGGGGGATGGTGGCGGGAGCTGCCAGGGCTCCGACAGACGCGCCGCTGTTGAAGATAGATGTCGAGAAGGCACGGTCCTTCTTGGGGAAGTACTCGGCAGTGGCCTTGATGGCTGCGGGGAAGTTACCGGCCTCACCGACGGCAAGAATCAGACGGCAGGAGAGGAAGAGCCATACCGAGATGGTAGCTATAGCCACGGCGGCATCGCCCGTCAGCTGACCCAGCTGGGCCACCGAGTCGTATCCCTCGATGCTCATGGCCACCCAGCCGCAACCTGCGTGTAGCACGGCGCCTAACGACCATACGAAGATGGCGATGAGGTAACCCTTCTTGGTGCCCATCCAGTCGATGAACTTACCTGCGAAGAGGTTGGCGATGGCATAGAACAGCGAGAACATACCGGTGATGGTACCGTAGTCGCCGTCGGTCCAGTGGAACTCGGGAGCAATAAAATCCTTCCAGGTTAGTGACAGGACCTGTCGGTCCATATAGTTAATCGTCGTTGCCAGGAACAGCAGCGCACAGATGACCCAACGGAAGTTGGACATTTTGGTTTTTTGAATTGGTGCCATATTGCTTTATTATGTTTTATCGGATATCGATGACGGGGATGTTGTCCTTGTCGTTGTAATAGAGGTTCTCGCCAGCCATGCCCCAGATGAAGGTATAGTAGTAGGTGCCGGCAGCAGCATGTATCGACCACTCGGGCGACATGATGGCCTGCTCGTTGTGCAGCCATACCACGCGGCTTTCGTCGGGCTGTCCCATGATGTGGGCGATGGTCTGCTCCTGCGGCAGGTTAAAGTAATAGTATGCCTCGATGCGGCGGCCGTGGGTGTGCGGCGGCATCGTATTCCAAGCGGCGCCGGGGTTAAGCTGCGTCAGGCCGAGTTGCAGCTGGCAGGGACCTTCCTCCAGCACGTCGTTGACGATGAGCTTGTAGACGGTGCGGTTGTTGCACTCCTCCAACGAACCCACAGGCCCCCAGACGGCAGCCTTCAGCGAACCCTTGCGACCGTCCAGCGTAATCCACTGCGTCTTGTAGTGCTGGTGGGCGGTGGCACTGTTCAGGTAGAACTTGGCGGGCTTGGCGGCATTCTTAGAGCGGAAGAGCACCTCCTTGTTGACGTCCTTGTCCTTGCCGATGTGGCCGCGGCCGATATAGAGAGCCTCCTTGGGAGACAGGGCATACTCCTTGCCGTCGACAATGACTACACCGTCGCCCTCGCCGCAGTTCACCACGCCGAGCTCGCGGTTGTAGAGGAAGTACTTGTCCTTGATGCCGGGATCGACGTCGAGACCTAAGTCACGGAAGTTCTCCAGTTTCAGGGTTTTGTTGACGGGCATGGCACCGCCGAAGATGAAGCGGTCGTAGTGGGAGTACGTCAGGTTAATCTTGTCGGCCTCCATCACCTTCTCCATGACAAAGCGCTCGCGCAGTGTCTTGGTGTCGTAGTGTTTCACATCCTCTGGATGGCACGCAGTCTGGAAGTTCACGGTCTGCTGGCCGGAGACATTCAGCAAATTGCCCGTAAGCATTAAAATCAAAATAGTTTTTTTCATATATTTTTTTATTAAATTAATGTTCGTTTTTGTTTTATTTGGAAAGAAATCAGCAAGAATTAGAAAGAATCCATTCCAACAATTAGAAAAAATAAAATATTCCGTCTATATTTTCCCATTTCTTTTCTCACTGGTAATGTAGTCCTTATAATTGTCCTGCGTAAGTAAGACGAAGTCATCGTCTTCAGACAGATAGAGAAAACGCTCAGAACGAAGGAATTTTTCGCCGAAATTAAATAGAATGCCACGATGCTGTCCAGTTATACGCATATAGTTAAACAACCGTGCACGATGGTCAGAGGCGATTTCTTCAACCGACTTCAATTCTATGATGATGCCCTGATAGAACATATCGGCATAGTAAACCTTTTCCAATAATACATCTTTATAGCTTAATCTGAGCTCTTTCTCACGCTCAACAATCAGTCCCCGCTTCTTCATCTCCACAGCAAGAGCTTCTTGATATATTGCCTCAGCCATGCCACGCCCTAAGGTTTTATGAACCTCCATAGCAGCACCAACCACTTCATATATATCCTTATATTCTTGCCTCGTCATCTGGAAATATTATTCTTTCTAATTGTTGGACGTAATTATTTCTAATTCTTTCCCATTTCTTTCTAAAAATCACTGTGCATTTTTGTTCTCCTTGGCGATGCGGAGGCGGTTCCATACCACCATGCCAATGGTGATGAGTGTCAGGATACCGGCACCAATCCATTTCAAATAAGCCACACATTTGTAGATGACCCAGCCGAAGAGCGACGAGGCGAAGTCGAGGGCACCGCCCTCGAAACCTGCGGGAATGTCGGCAGCCTTGTCGCCGGTCTGTTCGAAGACGGTGTGGGCAGCCTGTGTGAAGGCCGATGCCATGTCGGTGACAAAGTAGAGACCGATAGCCAAGGCGACAAGTCCGATGAGGAACGTCTTCACTACGTTACCCTTTGTGAACGGCAGCACCATGGGGAAGAGGTAGAACATGCCGGCCAGCGAGGCTAAGGGCAGGAACTGGTTGCCGGGCAGGATGACGGCGAGACCCAGTGCCACGGGGATGAGCAGCAGTGATACGACGAGTGTCGTCGGATGACCGATGACCACGGCGGGCGACATGCCGATATAGACCTTCTTGCCGTTGAACTTCTTCTTCACCACCTCCTGCGTCTTCTCAGCGATAGGTTTCAGTCCCTCTATAAATAAAGAGGTAATGCGTGGAATAAGTTCCATGACGGCACCCATCGTGACACCCAGGAACAGCACTTTCTTGATATCCAGCTGAGCCAGCACGCCAATCAGGGCACCCACGATGACACCCAGGATGAGCGGTTCGCCCATGACGCCGAACTTCTTCTTCATGCCTTCGGCATCGATGTTCAGCTTGTCGAAGCCGGGAATCATGTCCAAGGCCTTGCCGATGACGAGTGCAAACGGCACAAAGCTCTGGCAGAACGGCTGCGGGATGCTGATGCCCTGCCATTCGGGATAGTACTCCTGGAATTTGTCTGCCGTCAAGTCTGCCATCACCAGTGTGATAATGTAGCACACGATAGCCGCGAAGTAGCCCCATGCCAGACTCTGGTCCATGACGAAGTAGGCCACGGCACCGATGAAGGCAAAATGCCAGTAGTTCCACAGGTCAATGTTCACCGTCCTGGTACAGCCTGTGATGAGCAGCAGGAAGTTGACACCCAGACAGATGGGGATGATGAGCGCGCCTACGGCGGTGTTGTAGGCAACGGCTGCCGCAGCAGGCCAGCCCATGTCGAACACCTTCAGCTGCAGGTGGTAGAGCTCACTGATAGCACTCAGCGGACCGCCGAAGTTCGTGGTCAGCAGAGCTGTCACAATGCCTAAGCCCACGAAACCGACACCGACATAGAGGCCCGACTTCAGTGAGCGTCCGAACTTCAGACCGATGCACAGGCCGATAATTGTAAAGAGGATGGGCATCATCACGCTGGCGCCCAAACTGATAATGTAACTGAATACCTGTTCCATTTGTTTAGTAAATATCGATATTTATGTTTGTTTTAGCGTATTCGAGTGCAAAGTTAATAAAAAAATAGTGAACTCTGCACGCGTTGGCTGATTTTTTTTTGGAAGTCTCAGATTTTCTATGTATCTTTGCAGGGATTTTTTTCCTTTAGGGATGATTATTAACCAAAAATAGGAATAGATTAATTATGGCAAAACCAGTAGATTTCAAGTACGCCCCGATGTTCCAGTTGGGCGACGACAAGACCGAGTACCGCCTTCTGACCAAGGAGGGCGTCAGCACTGCCGATTTTGAGGGCAAGGAGATTGTCAAGGTGTCAAAGGAGGCTCTTACCCTCTTGGCCCAGCAGGCCTTCCACGATGTGGAGTTCATGCTGCGCCGTGAGCATAACGAGCAGGTGGCTGCAATTCTGAAAGATCCCGAGGCTTCGGAGAACGACAAGTACGTAGCCCTGCAGTTCCTGCGCAATGCCGAGGTGGCTGCCCGTGGCATCCTGCCTTTCTGCCAGGATACGGGTACGGCTATCATCCATGGTGAGAAAGGCCAGCAGGTATGGACTGGTTTTGAGGATGAAGAGGCACTGAGCCTGGGTGTGTACAACACCTTTACGCAGGACAACCTGCGCTACTCTCAGAATGCTCCGCTGAACATGTACGACGAGGTGAACACCCGTTGCAACCTGCCTGCCCAGATTGACATCGAGGCTACCGAGGGCGCTGAGTATCGCTTCGTGATGGTAGCCAAGGGTGGTGGTTCGGCTAACAAGACCTACTTCTACCCCATGACCAAGGCTACCATCCAGAACGAGGGCACGCTGCTGCCGTTCCTGGTAGAGAAGATGAAGTCGCTGGGTACTGCTGCCTGTCCGCCCTACCATATCGCTTTCGTCATTGGCGGTACGTCGGCAGAGAAGAACCTGCTGACGGTGAAGCTCGCCAGCATCAAGTACTACGACGGCCTGCCCACAACGGGCGACGAGACGGGACGTGCCTTCCGCGACGTCGACCTGGAGAACAAGCTTTTGGAGGAGGCCCACAAGATTGGTCTTGGTGCACAGTTTGGCGGTAAGTACCTCGCTCACGACATCCGTGTGGTTCGTCTGCCCCGTCATGGCGCTTCGTGCCCCATCGGTATGGGTGTCAGCTGCTCGGCCGACCGCAATATCAAGGCCAAGATCAACCGCGATGGTATCTGGCTGGAGAAGATGGACTCGAACCCCTCTGAGCTGATTCCTGCTGAATTTGCCCAGGCTGGTGAGGGCGGCAATAGCATCGTCATCGACCTGAACGAGGGTATTGACGCCGTGCGCAAGGAACTCAGCAAGTATCCCGTCTCCACCCGTGTCAACCTGAAGGGCACCATCATTGTGGCCCGCGACATTGCCCATGCCAAGTTGAAGGCCCGCATTGATGCCGGCGAGGGTATGCCTGACTACTTCAAGAAGTATCCCGTACTGTATGCCGGTCCTGCCAAGACCCCCGAGGGCTACCCCTGTGGTTCGATGGGTCCGACGACAGCCAACCGCATGGACCCCTACGTGGACGAGTTCCAGTCGTTGGGTGCATCGTTGGTGATGATAGCCAAGGGCAACCGCAGCGACGTGGTCACGGAGGCTTGCAAGAAGCACGGCGGCTTCTACCTCGGCAGTATCGGCGGCGTGGCAGCCGTGCTGTCGCAGTCGAGCATCAAGAGCATCGAGTGCGTGGAGTATCCTGAGCTGGGCATGGAAGCCATCTGGAAGATTGACGTTGAGAACTTCCCCGCCTTCATCCTCGTCGATGACAAGGGCAACGACTTCTTCAAGCAGCTGAAGCCCTGGTGCCCGAATTGCAAGTAATCATATTTTTATGCTTAGAAAGTATTTATTTCTTATACTGACCACTATGCTCCCCCTGTGCTCTATGGCACAGGAGGAGTTTTCCGTTTTACGTGGTAACTGCATGCCAGACCTCGAAGACGCCAGTCCGGCGCATCGCACTGCCCGGTTGCCTGCCATCAACCATCGATGGGATGCTGACAGAACCTACCGCCAGCTGGTCATTCTCGTCTCGTTCAGAGATGCCGATTTCTCCTGCGATAATCCCATGGAGTATTATGACAGGCTCTTTAACGAGCCTGACTTTAACGAGAAGAAGCGCAATGCCAATGGTTGTGTGGCAGACTACTTCCGTGACCAGTCGGGTGGGCTGTTCAACCTGAAGTTCGATGTTTACGGTCCCATCAAGGTCGATACACTGGCTCAGCCATACAGTCATCCTACAGCAAGTACAAAGAATTATGGCAAGGACATTCTTCGCCGTGCAACCTTGCAGTTCCTGGACTCTGTTGCTGCCGGTGTTTACGACAACTGCGGCTGGGATGGCGACTTTGCCAAGTACGACTGGAACAACAACGGGTACACCAATCAGGTCATCTATGTCTATGCTGGCGTTTCGGGCAATATTAACGCTGAGCAATGTTATGGTCACATATGGCCTAATACCAGTTATTTTACATCCGTTTCGACTCCTGATGGCAAGAAGATCGACAGCTATTCATGCAGCGGCGAGCTTTGGCCTTCTTCCAGTATTTCCCGCTGTGGACTGGGAACAATTGCCCATGAGTTCAGCCATAGCCTTGGCCTGCCGGACATTTATCCCACCAAGGATGATGACGACTACTCGGTATGTGACGAGTGGGATCTGATGGATGGCGGCAATTTCACCAACTACGGCTTCTGCCCTCCCAACTATACTGCATTGGAGAAGTATCTGATGGGGTGGCTTGAGTTCACGGAGTTGGACGCCCCGACTACGGTTACCGGATTGAAACCCGTTGCAGAAGGCGGCGAAGTCTATCGCATTAAGCACTCTGACTCTGAGTGGTATCTCTTGGAGAACCGCCAGCAAAGAGGCTGGGACTTGGGTGTCCCTGGCAAGGGACTGGTCATCTACCACGTCAATTATGATGGCTCTGTCTGGCGTGGCAACACGTTGAACAACGACCCCATGAAGCGACGCTTCTACCTCGTTCCTGCCGACAACAAGAACTATAGTACATGGGATGAAGAGATTGGCGACAAGAATCCGTATGCCAAAAGTCCCCGACTGAACAACCGTCACCTCAGCACGTCACCCTATCCGTATGTGGTGGACAATGAGGTGTTGAACAATCAACTGACCGATACGTCCGTCCCAGCTGCCCTCATGTTCTATCCTGATGGAACGCTGCTCGGCAAGCCCATCACCAATATTACCATGACTGACGATGGACTGGTGTCCTTCGACTTCATGGGTGGAGCTACGGGGATAGATGCCGTCAGGACCAAGACTGATGCGAAGGTTGCTGGTATCTACGACATGTCGGGACGTCGCGTGGAGACGATGCAGAGCGGGCAGCTGTATATAGTCCGCCAGAAAGACGGTACTGTACAAAAGCATTTTTACAATGGAATCAGGTAGGAGGACGATAGCAGCTGCAGTCATGTTGCTGTTTGCCCTGCTGACAGCAACAGCCGAAGGCGTTGTCCCCAGGCGGGGATGCCGCATGGGCACCATCCCGCAGCAGCATGTTCTCCGACGGACAGCATCGAAGTCTCCTGTAGAAAAATACCGTGGCGACTTGCGCCAGTTAGTGGTGCTCGTGTCATTTAGCGACCAAGCCTTCAAAGAGGACGAACCGCTTCTGTTTTGGAACAGAATTTTTAATGAGAAAGATTTTACTGAGTCTCCCTTCTGTGGCTCCATCCATGACTATTTTTATGCACAGAGCTATGGAGAGTTACGCCTGACGTTCGACTTGCACTATATCCAACTGAACGAGAGCCGCTATAAATACCGCAGCACAAGGAATGACGACGAGAACTCCAAGTATCTGGTTCTTGACATAGTGGACACCCTCGAAACTCGGGGGATAGACTGGTCACCTTACGACTGGGATGACGACGGCTATATCGACCAGCTGCTCATCGTCTATGCCGGCAAGGGCATGAACGATGGCGGCGACAGCAATACCATCTGGCCCCACCAGTGGTGGCTCAGCAGACATAAGAATTGTGAAGCGCGCTTAGTCATTAGTGGTGGCAAGGAACTGCTTGTCGACTGCTACTGCAGTGTGAATGAAGTGACAAGCAAAGGCACTTATGGCACCTTTGGAACCATCTGCCACGAATACAGCCATTGTTTCGGTTTCCCCGATTTTTATTATAGCAACTCCATTGTGGACGGCTGGGATTTGATGGATCGTGGCAACTACAATAAGGGTGGCTATTGTCCGCCGGGCTATTCTGCCCATGAGCGTATGCTGATGGGCTGGCTGGAGGTGTCTGAACTTACGTCGCAGGTCACTATTGCTGATATGCTGCCATTGCATGAGGCGGGTGAGGCCTATCTCATTCGCAACGACGGTTTCGACAATGAGTATTACATCGTGGAAAATCGTCAGCAGTCTGGCTGGGACCAGTCGCTGCCCGGCAGTGGACTGGTCGTCTTCCATATTGATTATGATGAGGAAATATGGCAGAATGCTTTTCCTAATGACGACAAGCGCAAGCGCTACTCCATTATTCCCGCCAACAACAGGACGTCGGTCACTTCCTCCTCTAACTGGGGCTATCCCTACATGGAAAACAATTCTTTGACCAATGAGTCGCAGCCTGCCGCCACCTTGTTCCATGAGAATGCGGACGGCACGCTGCTCATGTCGAAGCCCATTACGAATATGACCGTCAGCAACGGTCTCGCCTCGTTCGACTTCATGGCAGACCCCTCGGCCATTCAACCCTTACCCTTCACCCTCTACCCTTCACCATATCAGGGAGGTCAGGTGCTCTACCGCGTGGGACCTATAAACATCATAAGGTGTGCTGACGGTACTGTACGAAAGGTAAAAAGGTAAAAAAGTAAAAAAGCATGATGGATAAAAGAATGATATACACTGTTGCTGACCACCGTTTCGCTGTCGTTGCCGGGGAGGCTCTGCTGGGTCAGATGGCGCAATACGAGCCGTTTGCCGTAGAGCCCGATGCTGCTCCTGTGCTGTTTACGCTGACAGTGGCACAAGAGCAACCGTTTCCTGATGTAGACATCATGGTCGAGACATCGCAGGATGACGAAGGCTCTCAGATACTAGTAGGACACACCGCTGACGGCAGGTCGTATTTCGAGTTTCTCTTATGTGGCGACCGTTCTGGCTGTCTCTTGGTATCTGCTGACTACAGCAAGGCAACCTTGTGGCTGTACAAGCACCAACTATATGGGCTGAACAACGCCTTGATGGTGTTGTATGCCTTGGCCACAGCCTGTTTGGGCACTGCCCTGTTCCATTCGGCTGTTGTCAGCCACGAGGGTAGGGGATATATGTTCCTGGGCAAGAGCGGCACGGGCAAGAGTACGCATGCCAGCCTTTGGTGCCGGTATATAGAGGGGACGGAACTCGTCAACGACGACAATCCCGTGGTGCGTGTCTTCCCCCATCGTGCCGTGGTCTATGGCTCGCCCTGGAGTGGCAAGACGCCGTGCTACCGCAATATGAGTCTGCCCATAGGTGGTATCGTGCAGTTGAGTCAGGCGCCCTATAACAAGATCCGCCGTCTGCGCAGCATTGAGGCATACGCTGCCTTGGTGCCCAGCATTTCCGGCAAGCGGTGGGAGCGTCGTGTCGCTGACGGTCTCCATGAGACAGAGGACACCCTGGCAGGCCGTGTGCCCGTCTGGTATCTGGAGTGTCTGCCCGACGAGGCTGCTGCCCGGCTCTGCCAGGAAACAATTAAAGAAGTAAGGGCTAAGAAATAAGTATTAAGAATTATCGTCAAATAGTCAAATACCCCGATGTCTGACAACGAGATACTGGAGAGTGCCATCAGCCTGGTACAGGAGGGACTTAGCGTCACCTTTCCCGTTAAGGGGCGCAGCATGCTGCCGTTCATCATCGGCGGCCGTGAGAGTGTCATCCTGGTCCAGCCTGGTACACCTGCTGTCGGCGACGTCGTATTGGCATGGGTGGAAGGTTGTCGTTATGTGGTGCACCGCATCATACGCATCGATGGAGAGCATGTCACGCTCATGGGCGACGGCAATGTCTGCGGTGTCGAACACTGCATGCTGGCTCATGTCAAGGCTCGTGCTGACTACGTGGTCGATGCCCACGGTCAACGGCACTATTTATATAATAGGTGGCGCATCTGTGCTGCCAGGGTGTGGTTCCGGCTGCGCCCAGTCAGAAGATATTTACTGTTTATTTATAGAATACTATGCAATTAAAGAAAGGATTTGTGTTGCGCACCGTATGTGGTGAGAACGTGATTACGGGTGAGGGGCTGAATGCCATTGACTTTGGACGCCTGCTGTGCCTCAACGAGACGGCGGCATGGCTGTGGCGGAAAGCCGAAGAACAGGCTGACTTTACCGTTGACAGTCTGGCTGATGCCTTGTGCCAAGAGTATGATGTCTCCATCGAACAGGCCCGGCAGGATGTCGCCGCCATGGTCGGCGAATGGCAGAAGGTCGGCGTGGTTGAGGATTAGTTTAGAGTTTTGGGTTTAGGGTTTAGAGTGCGATGAAGTACGTTCTTTGGCTGTGGCGTGAGACCCGTGGCATCCGTCTCAATTCGCTGGTGCGCATTGTCGTGGGAATAGGTCAGGTGATGCTTGGCCTGGTCATGGTATGGCTCAGCAAACGATTCATTGACGAGACCATCCGCACAGGAACCGACGAAGACCTCGTGATGATGATCCTGTTACTGGTCGCTGTCGTCATGTGTGGTATACTGCTCAGGCAGGTCTATTACTATATGTCAACCATTGCCAGCGTACGACAGACCAACAGGATGCGCCTTGAGGCCTTCAGCCGACTATTCTCCAGACAACTCTACGACGAACAGGAACTGCATTCCGGCGATGTCACCTCACGACTGACGAAGGACATCGATACCGTCAGCAGCGCCACCACCAGCGTGCTGCCGTCCATGCTCATCACCATGCTGCAACTCATAGGCGCCTTCCTGCTGATGCGGTGGTTCGATGCCAGGCTGGCATGGGCACTCCTGCTGCTGACACCCTTGGCACTGGTCTTCGGCAAACTCATCGCACACCGTCTGCGACAGATGACGCTTGACATCCGACGTGACGAGAGCCGCATACAGATGCATGTGCAGGAGGGTATGGAGCACAATGCCGTACTGCGCTCCCTGGGCAGTGAGCAGTGGGTCACTGGCCGACTCGACACCATGCAGCAACAGCTGCGCGGAAATGTCCTGCGACGCACGCGCTTCACCGTCGTCACTCGTGTACTGCTGGGCAGTGCTTTCGGACTGGGCTACATGCTGGCCTTCGTCTGGGGGGGCATCGGACTGCGCAACGGCACCATCACCTTTGGTGTCATGACGTCGTTCCTACAGTTGGTGGGCATGATTCAGAATCCCATACTCTCACTGCTCAACATGGTGCCACAACTCATCCATGCCACGGCCAGCATCGACCGCCTCAACGAACTGGAGACCCACCCCCAGCCCCAGACTCTCCCCCGGCCCCTCCCTGTGAGGGAGGGGAGTGGTTACTCTCAAGATCAGACAGAATCTCAGAGCCAGACTGAAGCGGATGGACATATTACTCCCCTCCCTCACAGGGAGGGGCCGGGGGAGAGTCTGGGCCTTGGGGAGAGTATGGTTTTGGGCATTCGCCTCTATGACGTCACCTTCCGCTATGCTTCCGGAGACCGCCAGGTGCTCAGCCATTTCTCTCACGACTTCCAGCCAGGGTCCAAGACTGCCCTCATGGGACCTACAGGCATCGGCAAAACCACGCTGTTCCGACTGATGTTAGGCTTTATCACACCCAACGAGGGCACCATCGGCATCTACGACAATCATGGTTACGGGCCTGTCAGTGAACAGACCCGTAACCACTTCGTTTTCGTGCCGCAGGGTAACACCCTCATGAGCGGCACCATTCGCTATAATTTGTTGCTGGCCAAGCCCGACGCCACCGACGAACAACTGCGTCAGGTGCTACATACCGCCTGTGCCGATTTCGTGCTCGATTTGTCCAACGGCCTCGATACCGAGTTGGGTGAGCGCGGCAGCGGACTCAGCGAGGGACAGGCTCAGCGCATCGCCATCGCACGCGGACTGCTGCGTCCTGGCAGCATCTTGCTGCTTGACGAAATCTCCTCGTCGTTGGACGAACATACCGAGCGCGAACTTTTCACTCGTCTCTTTGCCGCCTGTCCCGACAAGACGATGCTCTTCATCACGCATCGTCCTGTCGTAGCCGAGCTCTGTACCAGCATCGTCCAACTATAAAGGCTTCAGCCCGCTTTCCTGCCCGCTTTAATTTCTAAACACCAGCCCCTCACCGAACTCGTCGATGATGATGGGCTTCGTGCGGTCTATCTCGTCGGCCAGAATCTTTCGTGACAGGTCGTTCAGCACCAAGTGCTGGATGGCACGTTTCACCGGACGGGCGCCGAAGTCGGGGTCGTAGCCCTCCTGTGCCAGGAATTGGATGGCCTGGTCGGTAATCTGCAACTGGATGCCCTGCGGTTCCAGCATGTCCGTCACCCGCTTCATCTGCAGGCGCACCACGTCGGCTATCTGCTCCTGCGTCAGCTGCTGGAAGGTGATAGTCTCGTCGATACGGTTCAGGAACTCCGGTCGCATGGTCATCCGCAGCTGTTCGCGGGTGGCGTTCGACGTCATGATGATGATCGTGTTCTTGAAGTTGGCGGTACGTCCCTTGTTGTCCGTCAGCCGGCCGTCGTCCAGTACCTGCAGCAGGATGTTGAACACGTCGGGGTGGGCCTTCTCAATCTCGTCAAACAGCACCACGCTGTAGGGCTTGCGGCGTACAGCCTCTGTCAGCTGACCACCCTCGTCGTAGCCTACGTAGCCCGGAGGCGCACCCACCAGTCGCGAGACGGTATGCTTCTCCTGGTATTCCGACATGTCGATACGCGTCATCATCGTCTCGTCGTTGAACAGGTACTCGGCCAGGGCCTTTGCCAGCTCGGTCTTACCGACACCCGTGGTGCCGAGGAAGATGAACGAGGCAATGGGGCGCTTCGGGTCTTGCAGTCCGGCACGTGAGCGGCGCACGGCATCGCTGACGGCGCTGATGGCCTCGTCTTGACCAATCACACGCTTGTGCAGCTCTTCCTCCAGATGCAGCAGCTTTTCTCGTTCGCTCTGCATCATGCGTGTCACAGGAATACCAGTCCAGCGGGATACAACCTCAGCAATATCATCCGCTGTCACTTCTTCGCGTACCAATCTTCCGGCGGCAGAATCGCTGGACGTACTGTCCAGCTGGGCTTGGATGGACTTGATGTCGTCCTCCAAAACCTTCAGCTTCGAGTAGCGGATTTCGGCTACCTTGCCGTAGTCGCCCTCGCGCTCGGCACGCTCGGCCTCATACTTCAGGTTCTCCATCTCCTGCTTGTCCTGCTGAATCTTGTTCACCAGCTGGCGCTCGCCCTCCCACTTGGCACGGAACTGCTGCTCCTGTTCGCGGAGTTCTGCTATCTCCTTGTCCAACTGGGCAATCTTCGGCTCGTCGCCCTCGCGCCTGATGGCCTCGCGCTCGATTTCGAGCTGGGCCAGACGGCGGGTAATCTCATCCAGTTCCTCGGGCACGCTGTCGCGCTCCATGCGCAGCTTCGCGGCGGCCTCGTCCATCAGGTCGATGGCCTTGTCCGGCAGGAAGCGCTCGCTGATGTAGCGCTCCGACAGTTGTACCGCGGCGATGCAGGCATCGTCCTGGATACGCACCTTGTGGTGGTTCTCGTAGCGCTCCTTCAGTCCACGCAGGATGCTGATGGCGCTCAGCTCGTCCGGCTCGTCCACCATGACGGTCTGGAAACGACGCTCCAGGGCCTTGTCCTTCTCGAAGTACTTCTGGTATTCGTTCAGTGTCGTGGCACCGATGGCACGCAGTTCGCCGCGGGCCAGGGCAGGCTTCAGGATGTTGGCAGCATCCATGGCACCCTCGCCACCGCCGGCACCCACCAGCGTGTGAATCTCGTCGATGAACAGGATGATACGCCCTTCGGCCTTCGTCACCTCGTTGATGACACTCTTCAGGCGTTCCTCAAACTCGCCCTTGTACTTGGCACCGGCCACCAGGGCACCCATGTCGAGCGAGTAGAGCTGCTTGTCCTTCAGGTTCTCGGGCACGTCGCCACGGACGATACGTCCGGCCAGTCCTTCTACGATGGCTGTCTTACCCGTACCCGGCTCACCTATTAATATAGGATTGTTCTTGGTACGGCGCGACAGGATCTGCAGCAGACGGCGTATCTCGTCGTCACGGCCAATGACGGGGTCGAGCTTGCCCTGACGGGCCAGCTGTACGAGGTTCTTGGCATACTTCTCCAATGACTGGTAGTTCTCGTCGCCGCTCTGCGACTGCACCTTCTGTCCCTGGCGCAGTGCCTGGATGGCGGCACGCAGGTCCTTTTCGGTGATGCCGGCATCTTTCAGGATGCGGCCTGCCGTGGCACCGTCGGTGAGGAGAGCCAGTAATATGGGCTCACAGGAGACGAACTCGTCGCCCTGTTTTTGGGCATAGTCCTGTGCCTTGAGCAGTACGCGGTTGGTGTCGCCCGACAGGTAGGACTCGCCACCTGTCACGCGGGGCAGGTGCTGTAGCTCCGTCTGTACGAGCATGTCTATCTGCTGACCGTTGACGCCTAACTTCTGGAACAGGAAGTTGACGACGTCCTTGGCCTTGTTCATGACGCCTGCCAGCAGGTGAACGGGTTCGATGGTCTGCTGGCCGTTGCGTTGTGCGGTGTTGACAGCCTCCTGGACTGCCTCCTGCGCTTTGATGGTAAACTTGTCTAATGTCATAGTTTTGTCCTCCTAATAATTTTAAGTTGTTTCTGCTATCAGGCGGACAAACAGCATGCCGAACAAAGGTAAAAAGGTAAAAAAGTAAAAAGGTAAAGTTAAAAGCCGACAAAACGGCAGACTGCTCTGCCGTTTTGTCGGATTCCGTGTTTCTTTTACCTTTTTACCTTCTTACCTTTTGCTGACGAGCTTCACCTCGGAGTTCAGACCGCTGGGCATGGGAGCCCAGTCGGCATAGGTGGTGCGCTTGTAGTCGATGTCAACAACGTTGATTTCATTGAACTTACGCCATTTGACACCACGGCGGTCGAGGTCGGCAATGCGGTTGGCAGGCAGGTTGGTGACCTCGATGCGTAGCGTGTTCTTACCCTTGCGCAGGGTGTTGCGGCAGTCGAGGACAAAGGGCGCTGCCCAGGCGCAGCCGATGAACTGGCCGTTGATGTAGACGCGGGCCGACTCGCGGACGTCGCCGAGATCAATCTGCCACTGGTGGGCAGCCTGTTCCTTAGTCAGGCGGAAGGTGGTCTCGTAGACGCCGGTGCCCATGGTGACGGCGGCGGAGTCGCTGAGCGTCTCCCAAGTCTGCAGCTTCGGTAGGCGGAAGGTGCCGCTGACGCGGGGAGCCTCGTCGGTGAAGCGCAGCGTCCAGGGACCGGTGAGCGGCAGTTGCTGTGCCTGTTGCTTGGGGACGGATTCATACGCAACGGCTTGGGCGGAGGTCTGCAGGATGCGGCTCTCGCCCGAACGAAGGGTGATATGCACCTGGCCGTCGCGGACTATGGCTGGGGTGATGTCGCCGTTCATGGGGTTGTACCAGGTGGCACCCTGGCAGGTGACAGCCAGCGGGACGTCGGCATCGACGTCGTTGGGCGTCAGGTTGGCGATGAAGTAGTGGTAGCTGTCACCGTTCTGGCGGCGGATGGCACGCAGGCCGTGACGGGTCTTCATGGGTTCTGCCTTGGCGAAGTGCGCCATGACGGCAGCGTTCTCACCCTCGATGACAAAAGGCTTGAGGGGTGTCAGCAGTGCCTGCAGGCGGCTGTCTATAGTGGTGCCGGCAGGGATGATGAGCGCCTTGTAGCGTGTGCCGCCCTCGGTGACGAGTGTGCCGTTGTCCACACGTACCTTGGCTAACTGGCGGTCGCTGATATAGTCGCAGTCGTAGCCCAGACTGTCGATGGTCAGGATGCTGCGGATGAACTGCGGAGCCTTCTCGTCCATGGTATGGATGTCGAACTGCATCAGCAGGTCTTCGCCGCCGCGGCGGTCCTTGCTGGCTTCCTTGGCATCGTCGTTACGGGGTCCGCGCTGCCGCCACATGTCGCGGACGGGCAGGTAGACCAGGAAGTCGTTGTCGGGCTGTCCGAGTTGCAGGAAACTCTGACACCTTTCTATATACTGCATCAGGTAGGGGGCATCGCGCCAGATGCTGTTTGTGGGACTCATGTCGATGCTGGCATAGAAGCGCCAGCCCGGCCACGGGTCGTTCTTCGGCGAATAGCAGGTGCCGTGGAAGTAGACGTGGTTGACGCCGCAGGTGAACATCAGGTCGAGGTCTGGCTTCATCTGCGACAGACTGGTGCGGAAATGTTCCGTGAGCCAGGTGAAGGTCTCGCTCGATGTCAGCGGCTTGCCCGTGACATGTGCGGCGGAGGGAGCGTACTTCAGCATGGACACATCGCTGAAGTTCTTCTTCGTCTTTCCCGGATCCGTGCGCAGGCCCTTGATGCCGAACTCAGAGAGTCCGAAGCCTTCAATCTCGGGGATGTCGACGGCGGCATAGAGGTCGAGCAGGTTGGCGGGAGAACCGTGGGCCTGGTTGCGCACCTTGACGCCGTGCTTGTGGGCCCATGCCACCCACTGCTGCGTGAAGTTTTCGAGCAGCAGGTCGGAGAGCGTCTCGCGGTAGTCGGCCAGCACTTGGTTGCCGTCATCCACCACGCCTAACAGCTCGGGCAGTTTTTCCCGCAGGTCGTAGCCGCGGCGCTTCAGGAACTCGTCGAACAGCGTCGGTGTCCAGTTGGCCTTATACACCTCGTAGCTGTCGTTGAAGAAGGTGTGAGGGTAGGGGACACCGGAGGCGGCAAAAGCCTTCTCGAAGCGGTCGAGGTAGTTGCGGACGGCCTCGCGGTCGAAGTGGTCGACCACCCAGCCCTCACCGCCCGGGGCGGCACGCTTGACC
>Ga0247611_10003636_pt1 | contig 22541 bp, 32 predicted proteins | sample 177DNAGHGhighgp2_FD_192422 | JGI IMG/M metagenome (GOLD analysis project Ga0247611, IMG submission 192422) | Sheep rumen microbial communities from Palmerston North, Manawatu-Wanganui, New Zealand - 1770 DNA GHGhigh gp2 | ecosystem: Host-associated > Mammals > Digestive system > Stomach > Rumen... | reverse complement strand
GTAATATCATTGATGAAAGAATCTATGATATATATAGATTTTGGAGATCATCCTGGAAAGGATAGAATACCTAGAGAAGCAGCAATGTGTGGCTGTTGTATTATAACAGGATTAAATGGATCTGCAAAATTCAAAGAAGATGTATATATAGATGATAAATATAAATTTGAAAGAAATGAATCTAATATACCAGATATATATTCTAGAATCTTATATATACTAAATAATTATAATAGTAGCTTTAATGATTTCTATGAATATAGAAATAGAATAAGAAATGAACAATTAGAATTCAATAAAGGAATAGATAACTTAGTAAAATTAATAACTAAATAAAAAAATAAAAGAGTAGGAGAATTATATCTCCTACTCTTATATTTTTAAATGAATTTAGCTACAGATACAAACTCCTGATCATCATAATCATAAGTAAGTATATAGCCATCATTATCTACCTTATAAAGTTCTACACTAGTAATAGTAGATAATAATGCTCCATTAGAATCCTTAGGAAGATATTCAGTCATTATATTATATAAATACTGAGCAACATCAAAATCCTTAGGACATTCTTTCTCTGCAAGCTCTTCTAACTCTGGACAGTAAAGTTCTACAATTCCAAGATCTACTTCAAGCTCATCATTATAAACAAGGTCATTAGGAATATCGATACAATGCTCAGCAAGTGAACTAAGGAACTCATATACAAGAGTATAGAATTTCTCTTTATGAGCACCAAATACATTAGTAACTGTACAAGTGATATTTCCTAAATCGTCATAAGTAGGTGATGCAGTAATACACATCTCATACCTAGGTTCTGTGTTCTTTACATTAAACATATAACTCCTCCTTGCAAATTATAATATAGTATTAGGTATTGACCTAATACTATATTATATAATTGAAATATTTTTAATAATCATATTATACAGTCATTATATTATAATTTTACTTATTTATTTACACAATTATAAAATATTATAAGAGGTATAAATTATGTATAAAATAAAAGCTAAATTTAATGTTATTTTTAAATCAAATGATATTATAAATAATATAAAAATTAAAAAATTTTATAGACGTGCTGAAGGTATTAATATTTATATATGTGAATGCTTATTGTGCAATAATAAATTCTTTTGCAGAGAAAATGATATAGTCAATCAAATTGTTACTTCATGTGGATGTGATAAAAATATTACTTTAAAAGATAATTTAGAAGGTAAGCGATTTGGTATGCTTAATGTAATAAAATTATCTCATATTAATAAATTCGGAACATCATATTATCTATGTAAATGTAAATGTGGTAATTTTTCTATTATTCGAAGAGATGCTTTAATAAAAAATAGAACTTCATCATGTGGTTGTTTAAGTCAAAAATTAAGAATAGAAAGAACATATAAGCATGGATTGTCAAATACAAGATTTTATAGAATATGGACTCATATTATTGATAGATGTACAAATAAAAATAATAATGAATATCCATTATATGGCGGTAGAGGTATAACTTATGATTCTAAATGGAATAATTTTGAAGGATTCTATGAAGATATGTATGAATCATATTGTAAACATGTAGAAGAATATGGAGAAAAGAATACTACTATAGATAGAACAAATGTAGATGGTAATTACTGTAAAGAAAATTGTACATGGGCTACATTAATTGAGCAAGCAAATAATAGATCTACAAATATTAATATATATATTCATAATAAAAAATATACTTTAATGCAAGCATTTTATAAATTTGCAGATAAATCATTAATATATGAATCAGTTTTAGAAAGAATTAAAGCAGGTTCAGACCCAATAATGTCTTTGCTTTTGCCAATAAATAAATATAATGTAACTCAAGCAAATAGAAAAGAAGCTATAAAAGATTTAAATATTCCAATATTTTATTGTTCTCCATCTGTTTCAATAAGCTATGGAAAAATATTAAATGAATTAAATAAATTAAATGATATTAGTGAGGCACAAGTAGTATTTAATAATAATAGACAAAATACAAAATTGTTTAAAAGTAATGATAAAATAAAGTTAAATTTCTTAAAAACAAATAAAAATACAATTAATATTGAATAATTTCCCAGTGTAAGAAATTTCTTACACTGGGAAAATTTATACAGTCATTATATAAGGTATAGTATCTGAACTTGTGCTTACATGAGCATTATCAAGTTCTTCTATAATAGAATCTCTCTTTCCTGCAGCTTCTTCAAGTGATTGAACTTTAAGATCTAAATTAATAAATGCAGTTTCAAGATTATCATAGTATTTAAGATTTTCATATAAGAACTTTGCTACATCAGCAATAGCAAGTTTCTCGAATGCTTCCATCTTAGTAGGACTTATTGTAGATAAATTAGTATGTTGAACCAGTAATATAATTACAAATGAATTAAGATCATAGTTCGTATTACCAATTCCTCTAAGAGAAAATCTATTAGGATATTGGAAATCTATATAAATTCCTCTATTATATAATGAATTCATATCAGCTGCCATTTGCAATCCAACTATATTCTCAAATGTAGCAATTGGGCATGCGTAGCTTGGGTAAAAATATGAATTTACACTAGATGCACCTAAACTAGCATTATTAGAAGAAGTATCTAACCAATCAATATCTTTGATACCTAATAGTTTAGCATTCTGAAGATATTCATCTTTTATAATATACCATAATACATGATGTTCATCCATCTTTTTCCAGCATGATTCTTCATTTACAACCATTTTAAATTGATGAGGAAAGAATCTACTAAAAGTGACTAAAGTATCTTCTCTAATAATATCTAACCAATGGTCTTTATTTAGTTGCTCAGGAAGATGAGGTAATAATACAGACATTCCTAATCTACGTTCTATTTTATTTAATAATAAAGTAAAGTCATTACTAATAATAGCTCCCATATATTTCACATCCTTTCATAAATATATAAGATATGTATATTTATTATGATGTGAAATCTATATATGTAATATCCTTATATGTATTCTTTAGTATCTTGACATTTCTCTATTATAAATGAATCATAATAATAATAAATATAAAATTCATCATATAATTCTTTAATAGCATTAAAAGATAATTCATTTTCTCTCCATAATTCATCATGACCATTTATATTTGCAATTGATGATTTCTTCTCTATTATGTATAATTCACAATAACCAGAATCTATTGAGTCACCTTCTAGAGTTAAATCATCTAATGATTCTTTAAAGTAATTTGTTAAAATATATCGTGGACAATTAGATACTTTAGCTAAATTATATCTATTATCTTTATCTATACAAAAGCATATATCAATTTTAATACTGCTATTAAATAATGTTTGATTTTTAATAGATATACTATACTTATTCATAAATCCTCTTCATCAAAATAATTGAATATATTAAATATATCATATGAATGATAATTATTATAAAATTCTTTTAGATTATTAAGTGATAACTGAGATTCATTCAAGATATCTTGTGTAGGCATTAAAGAATATCTAACTGATGAATTTCTTTTCAATATATATAAATCACCATCTAATATAGAATCATATTCTAGTGACATCCATGTATCATTGTAATCTTCAGAATTACTGCATAAATCAGTATAATTATCATGCATTAATGATGCCTTTTTTAAATTATAATTTGCTGTGAAAACATTATGAAATGATAAATCATAGCTATTACTGACATTATATAATGTATAATATGCATCATTTATTAATGATGCAAAATCAAGATTATTATTAATCATTATCACTCCTAGTATCTTTAAATATAATTTTTTGGCAATTATAATCATCATATTGAGATCTCAAATAAGATAATGATATCCAATCTTCGAAATACTCTTCATCAGAAAATATTCTAATATTATTAATAGATAATAAATCAATTCCATATACTTCATCAGCATATGCTACAGGAACTTCATAAGAATCAAATTGTTTAGAATATTTTCCAAATACAGTAGAATTATATTTCAATGTATCTTTTTGAGTTCTTGTATTATCTAAGAAAGTTACATTCTCTTCTATAAAATAATGATTAATAAGCACAGGAGATAAATCAAAACTAATAGATTTACTTAATTCTAATGATGTTTTAGAATATAAATCTATACAATTACTATGCTTACTAATATCTTCTAGTGTATCATTCTTCTTGTTCATCTTCTAATACCTCTAATTTTATTATTATACCATCATCCCAAGCATTTTTATACTTAAGTATTTGTTTTAATGATAAACTATTAGAGTATAATATATCTTCTCTTACTTTATTATCATCATAATTATATAATAATGTACCTTTATTGATATCAGTAATACAAACGCCAATAGTTTCTTTACCTAAATCAGATATAGCGTTTAAATTTGAAAATATAGTCTGATATGATGCTCTATCAAGTGGCGTAATAAAATTACCAATATAATGCCTTGCATAATTTATACTTGCAAATTCAATATCTTTTTTTCTACTATTACTACTCATAGCAGATATATCTCTTAAAGTATAATTTCTACACATATCAGCAACAATATTTTTTGATGCATTGTATAAAGTATAATAACCTATATTATTAATCTCTATCAATTGTTCTATCATAATTAATCTCCTTAATTCTAACTGCATTTATTCTTGGATCATTTTTTATAATTTCATTAATATATACTAATGATAATTCTTTTTTCAAACAATATTTTAGAAAATGCCCATATCCTGAATCTCTTATGACAAAAATTATAAGATCTTCATAATCTTCATCATAAGACAAATCTTCAAGATCATTATAGTTACAGAATAAAGTTGTTGGTAATATATCAAAATTTATAGTATCTTCTCTTATTGATGATTTATTATATAAAGTTGATTTTCTATTTGCTGTAGATCTATTTGTTATATCACTACCAGAAATATAAAAATTAGTTCTTCTAAATAAATTTATAGTTTCACTAATAAAATTTAAATCCATATTAATATTCTCCATTAAATTACTAATAATAATCTTCATCTTCTTCTTCATCACTATCTTTAATGATCATTACATTAAAATCATGAGATTTTAGATATCGATCTCCAATGTTATATTTAACTGATGAATATAATTTAACTATTTGAAGATTATCTTTAGCGTTAAATTCTTTATATTTATATAAAAATACATAATGCAAGTTATCATTATTATAATATAGAGCTGGAGTAAATTGTAATGAATAATTTATAAAAGTTCCAAACTCATTATCTATATTATCAATATTAAATTTTTCATGAAGTGTTATTTGATATGAAAATGATCTCACCGCTAAAAGACTATTATTCTCATAATCTTTATAAGCTAGTATATCTTTAAATGATTTATACATATTAAGATTATCTTTAGAATTATTTATTAATTTTAAATTATTTCTATCAGAAGCATCTTCTAAATTCAATTTAATCACCCCTTATTTATTATCTTTTAAATTCTCCAAAGATATAATTAAAGATCTATTCGATGCATTATCATAATCAACTAATTTATCAAAAGATAATTCATCATAGTATATTATATCTTCTTCTATCCTGTTTATATTATACCAAATATTATTTCCTAATATAGTAACTTTAGCACCAATTGTTTTATTTTCTGGATCATCATAATAATTAGATATATAATCTAATTTTGAATTTATAGCTGATGATATATATAAAAGAGTATATAAATCTCTCATTACAATAAAACTTGGAAAGTTTATACTAGATAATTCAATATCTTTTATATCATTGGTTGATAAGCGTTCTAAATTATAATTATATTGTATACTGCTATTCATCAACATTGAATGATTAACTATCATATATATCTCCTTATTAGGCATTATATTTTATAACCCTATCTCTTCATTTATCTCTAAATCAGTATAAGGCCTTATAGTTATATAAGTACCATTTAACAAATCTTCTGCTATATAGGATAAATTTATATAATTTTTATGTATCGGGAAAGACATAGAATAATCTTCTGATTTAACTCTATCTAATATATTTATTTCACAGATTGGTTCTTTTAATGAAAATACATCAGGATAAAATCCTAAAACTTTATAATATTGTCTTAATGTTTCTTCTACTTCAGAAAATGATATAAGATTAATTGTATCTTTCATATTTTCTGAACAAGGACTTAAGCTAAATTCTCTATTTTCATTACTAATATCAGGAAGATTGTAAAGCCAAAAATTATTTTTATAACTATTATAATTAATCGATACTTGTTTTAGATTCTTTAGATTCACACAATATCTTATTTGTTGCAGATTCATATTATATCTCCTTATAAATAAAATATGTAGAGAGTATTTTATATACTCTCTACAAATATATTATATAACTTCAAATAAATTTATTATTAAGCTTTTTAATATTAGAATGATTAATAGCTCCAGATTTATTATATTGCTGAAATGCTTCTGAATTATTTTTACATCCAGAAATAGTATTGTTTCTGATAGTTATATCACTACATATACCATCTCCAGCTCTTGATTCAACTTTTTCTCCTTTAGTAGTATAACTATAATTCTTAGAATATATACGTGCTACTTTATAGCAATCAAATATATTATCATATATATCTACATTTTCCATGGAAGTTATAGATAAGCAAGGCTGTCTAAGTTCTGGATTTTTCTTACAATAAAATTCATTATTATGAATCTTTATATTTCGATGTTTAAATATAGGTCCAGATAATTGACTGTGCTCTCCTATACAAGCATAAGGATAATCTCTATAATTAGATTTAGAGAAATAACAATTATAAATCTCTATCTTATTACAACAAGTTCCATCGTAACAAGCTGATTTCTTAGAAGATCCAGATAATACAAATCCAGAATATCCAGCATGATCAAGTTGTATACATTCTTTATAAGCATTATCTATATCTTTCATATTATATCCTAAGAATTTACAATTTCTAATAATTACATTATTAGAAGAATTAATCTCTATAGCATGACATAAAGAATCTCTAAACTCACAATTCTCAACTATTATATCATGAGAGTGAAAGAAAGTTAAAAGATTATCATAACTATATCCACCTAGTCCTTCAAATATACCATTCTTAATAGTTATATTACCATTAGCACTATAGCCTTTAGACGATGTAGTTGCTTTATTAATAATTATAGATTGTAAATTACCTTTTCTCTGTAATATAGATCCATTTAAATCTATAGTAGTATCAGAAGATATTACTAATTGTTTAGTAATCTTATAAGTTCCTTTAGTAAATTTTATAATACCTTTCTTATTAATCTTAGATTGTATCTTAGATATTGAATCTGATTTTAATATAGTAGTAATAGTTGCAGGTGTTGCCATATAAAATACCTCCTTATTAATTATTATATTGAGGTGAAAAGTTATTAGCTCTACTTATATATAATAATCATATTGGAGGTATTATTATGTCATTTGATTTTGTTAATAATGCAAATTATAGAAATCCTGGAAACACTTCAGGACTTGGTGCGCCTACTCCTAATCAAAATATAATGAGTGGATATGGTATTCCTACACAAAGACAACAAGTAGTTCAGCAACCTCAATACCAACAGATACCACAGCAACAAATACAAAGGCAATTTGTAGACCCTAGAGTATATGATACTCCTAATATTGTAACGAATAATAATAGTTTTAAATTCTCAGTAAAGAATGATCCTAATCAGACTAGTAGTACAGATATTCATGTAGATGAACAGATTATACCTGAAGCTAGAAAAAGAGGAAGACCTAGAAAAGATGATAATCTTCCTGTTACACAATCTAGTTCTAATATTATAAGAACTAAAGAAGAAAATAAAGCATTATCAGGTACAGTAGAAAATAATATGCCAACTGCATATACATATATGGAAACTACTGCAATGCTTCATCAAACATTAAATCAGATTGATTCAGTATCTAATGAATTAATGACTGAATTTGAAATGGTTAGAAATAATCGAATGATGAAGAATAAATATGGTATATTAACAGGATTATCTGAGAATATAGGAGATCTTATAAGTAATAAGATAGCTGCTATAAAAGAAATTAATAACTCTATATCTAAATCTAATGATCTTGATTATAAGAGATATAAAGATAATAAAGATCAACTTAATAATCAGAATGATGATAAATATATTAGTGATCTTTATACAAGCTTCTTAAATAATTCTGGAAACAATAATAATATGATGAACATTCCTAGAATGGATGCAGGTATGTATGGATCTTCTGGCATTGTAAGAGCAGATCTTGGAGGACAACAGAACTTAGGTAATATACAATATACAAATTATATTGCTAATATAACTCCTGAAGAAAGATTAATGCTTATGGAAGGAAATAATAATATAAGGCAAGCTATGGTATATGATCCTAGTACCGGTAATAGAGCATTCCAGTATTTTGATTTCAGTAATCCTGCTAATCCTATACCTCAACCTGGATTACCTACTTATAGCGATATTCTTCTTAATGAGTTTACATTAGATATTGCTAATAGAAAAGCAAAATCTACTAACTTAAAAGAAACTATGGATCTTATAATAGTAAATGGTAATAATGGAGTATCTACATATTAAAACACACTTATATAATTAATATGGAAGGAGTTTAATTATGATAGATGTAAAAGAATTTCAAAAAATAAGACCTAGAAGAGGTACAGTTAGTCAATGGACTCAAATAAATCCTGTATTACTATTAGGAGAATTTGCTATAGAATATCCTGATTCAGGAATGTCACCTGATGCTAAAGTGAGATTTAAAGTAGGAGATGGACAAACTACATGGAATAATCTTCCATACTGTTTGGATTCTAATGTAGCTACAAGTATTATAGGTGGAGATGTAACTAGTGATTCTCTTATCAGTATTAAAAGTGGTAGTACTACTGATTGGGAAGATTTAGACCCTGTACTTGCAGAAGGTGAAATAGTTTATGATGCTACTAAAGGTGAAATTAAAGTAGGTGATGGAATTCATAGATTTAGTGACTTACGTTATGTAGGACAAACTTGGGAAAGTAATAAAATCTATGATTTCGGAAATTATGATTATCCTGAAACAATATAAAAAATAAAGAGAGTAGGTTAAATAACCTACTCTCTTTAAATTTATTCTGTAACTATTTTACTAGGATCTAGAACTACTATGGATTCGCAATCCCAAGTATTCATTAATAGTTCTAATGTAGATGTAAATCGATGACCAATACAAGGATCATTTAGTTGTATAGCAGAATATCCATCTTTAAGAATTTTCTTATAATTCCAATCATAATCTTTAACTTCAGGTAAGATTATGCCTTCATATATAATATATCCTTTAGATTTATATTTATAGAGATCTCCCATAGTATTAATCATCAATACTTTAGTACCTTTTTTAAGATCCCAAAGAATCTTATTATCATCTGAAAAATATTCATCTACAGTTATACTATCCTTTTTTCCAGGACAGCATTCATTTGATATACACCATTCTTTCCAGCTGTATTCTGCATCTACTGGTGAACCCCACCAAGCTTCTTTTGGTTTACCTCTACCAGTATATGACAGATCAATTTTTAATTTAGTTATATCAAATTTATTACCTTTACCATAAGTTACATAACTCATAATCCTTCTCCTATATAGATAAGATCATCAACATAATGTCTATCTTCACCTTTTAAAATAGGCATATCAAGATCTAACTCCCATCTACCATCTTCATTTTTCTTACAAGCAGTACCTCTCTTAAGATATGTAGGAAAATCATTCCAATTTATTTTATAAGTTTCCATAAGCATATCTTGAATATTACTTACAGATTTCTTATATAACTGCTTATCAGAGAAATAAGTTCTTCCTACCATTTGTACAGAATTTCTAGATGCATCTATTTGTCTAGAATAGATAAGATTAGTAACTTCTTCTTTGGGAATACTAAAGCATCTACTATCAAACATAGCACCTTTGGATTCAGCTTTGTTTAATGATTCAATATAATTTCTATTATCATCATTTCCATGAACTATCACTGCAGTTGCTACTTCTTGTTCAAATAGCTTATTAAACTTCATAGTTGCCATAGAAGCACTTATAGAGCATATCTTTTGTACTTCATTATCGAACCAAGCAGCTGAAGAAAAAGTCTGATAATCTACTAATATTAATGTAATCTCATCTGATTGTGTATATCCAAATACACAGCCCTGAATATTCTCACAAAGATATTTCATAGTATCCTGCATACATTTTACAAGTATAGGATCAAAAGGTTTCTTAAATCCTCTTGTAAAAGTATGAAAAGCTTTACCATCTATCCTTATAGCTACAGGTGTTCTTCTCATCAACCTGATCTTGGGTATCTGTTCATAAAAAGTTTTCATTCTTACATCAATATCTGCATGTGCCGGCATAATAAAATCCCCTTTCTTTATATAGGTATTACTTTAGTTCCATAATCAGAAAAGTTAAATTTCATAATATAATCTGTTTCATCTTTATCTGATAATTGAGCATAAAACTCCTTAGTATTAATCATAATATCACATATAAATCCTTCTGCATTTTCTACTTTAATTTTTTCATATTGTTTCATAGGTATCTCTTTATTATAATCATAATTATATTTTTCTTTTAAAACTTTTTTCATATAATCATGATTATAACGCCATTTTCCATCTAATATATCTTTTATTATAACTCCTTTAGGAGCTAATTTAAAATCATCAATGCATCCTCCTATACATTTTTCTCCATAAATACAAACACAACAATTATCATTTCCATTAGTATAATTACTATAATCCATTATATTCACCTTCTTTAGTCATGTAAATAATTAGCTTCTATATTAAGATTAGTAAGATACTTAACTGGTACTTCTTTAGTTAACCACACTTTATTTTCAGATAGATAAAATTTATATCCATCATCATACATCTTTTTAGAATGTATTACATATACTATAGGTTTACCGTGCCTAGAACCTACATTGTATGCAGTATCTATATCTTTTGAAAGATGTACATATTGTCTAGATTTTGGAATTAATCCTATCTTTTCAATACTAGATATAAACTTTTCTGCTGTGCCATGATATAATATATCAGGAGGAACTTCCTCCTTTAATTCAAGATCTACATTTATTGAATGACCTTGATTAGCTCTTATAAGAGATTTATCTTCATTAAAAGAATATCTCTGTTTATTATCTGTCTCAACTATATAATTTAATATATCAATATTAAATTCTTTATAAGTTTTTTGTATACCAGATATTAAGTCATCTACTTTTGCATAACCATGATTATCTAATTTGATTCCTATAACTTCTGGTTTATGTCTAAGTATAAGACTCATATATTTAGATATATTAATATAATCATTCATCTGAAACAAAAATTCTCCTTTCAAATATACCTTCAGGATTTCCTATATATAATTCTGCACTATATACAGTATCATGTATATCGGGTTTTTCAGGTCCATATACTATCATATTCTCTAAGATAGTATCTTTAAATGCGTTTGCTAGTATATCTTTTATTTTATATTCAAGTCCTTCATCAGTAAATCCGGGATTACCTAAATATGGCCAAGTAATATCGACTCTATACTTTATTACTGGCATATTAGTATGAACAACTTTGTTACGTGGTATACTATTCTTTATTCTTTCTAATTCCTTTTTATATTTCTTAGCTTTTTGCCTAGCATTCATTATCAATATCCTCATCTTCAATTTCTTTAATAGGACACCATTCTTCCGGACCATAATCTTTATTAGCGATCATATCTATATCAGAATGCAATGCTGTATTATCAAGAAAATATTGTATATCATCTTCATCGCCATCAATATTTTCCTCAGCATATTCTTCAGCAAATGTACAAGATCTATACTTTGTACTAGCACCAATAATTGGTTTATTATCAACATATACAGGTGCATCATCTTGAACAATTCTAAAGAATGGGCATTCTAAGCAATTATCTGGTTTCTCCATATATTTAATTTTTACACTCATAATGTCCTCCTCCTTGAATATCTAAGTTTACTTCAAAATTATGATCATCAAATATATCTATAAAATCTTTACCTTTATCTGTAATAGTAGACTTATATATCGATTTATCATAATCTATAAGTCCTGCACTATACATAGTATATATTGCATATTGATGAGACCAGTCATTATCTATCCACTCCTTTATTGTTTCATCTATATTTTCCAAATATATAATAGCTTTAGAACTATCAGAATTCAATAATATGGTTCTTAGTTCAATATGAGATAATATATTATAAATATTCTCTATAATAGTTTTATTATCAATATAAGTAGGTATACTCAACTGATGAGCATACTGAGCTTTACAGAAAAATCTCAGCGTATCATTAGAACAATTATCTTTATAGCAAGCTAAAGTTCTTTTATAATCTACATCATCTTCTTCATTTAATAGTCTTTCAACTATAGAATTTAATGTACTCTCTGTCATGATAATTTCTCCTTTTTACTTTATCTTTTTATTTTTTAATAGGTACTACTGAATTATTATAGTCTGAAAACCAAAATTCACTATAATAATCTCTATGTTTCTCTGATATACTAACTATAAATCTTCCAGAGAAACCATTTTCCTCTACAGGAGGATAAATTTTTGTAATAATACCTTTTGTATTATCAGGAACAATCTTTACCTCATCATTAATTTTCATTGGACAATCTTTATAATAATCATATCCAAACTCTGTATATAGAGTATTAATCATATAATTTCTATAATCAGGATATTCATCATTATCAAGATATTTTATTATTTTATCTTTAGATGCTAATGTAAAGTCATCATCACCATGACCAGCTAAACAAAATCCTGAATGAGCACATACACAGCATTCACCTGAACAATCAGAAAGCATTTTCATATTATAATCCCTTTCTCTTTATTATAGTATTCTCCCTTAAGTTATATATAATATAATTCCAGTAATCAGTAGTATCAAAAATATAGACACTACTATTCTACCAATAGTTTCTTTTGTATCTCTTTTCATACATTTACCTCCTTATATAAATATAATATATAATTAAATTATAATTTAATTACAATAATTTAGGATCCTGGAAAGTAATTTTTGACAGGAATAACCCATAAATAAAATAAATATATTGGAGGTATATATTATGTCTAGACTAATAACTTATAACTACATTTGTGGTAATGTATCAGCAAAGCAATTTGATAATCAAAATCAATTCTTATTATCATCATTTGAAGAATATTTAGAATCTGTAGATAAAGCCAAATCTACAATAGATCAATATATGCATGATCTAAAGATATTCTTTACTTGGAATTTAAATGATAATAACAATAAGCCATTTACAAAAATATCTAAAAGAGAATTTGCTAAATTTCAAGGTAATGCAATTAATATTTGGAAATGGAGTTCTAATAGAATTAGAAGAGTAAAATCTACTATATCATCTCTTTCTAATTATATAGAGAATATATTAGATGAAGAAGAAGAATTTAAAGATTATCATTCTATAATAAGAAAGATAGAATCTCCAGTTTGTGAACCAGTAAGAGATAAATCAGTATTTGAAGAAATGGAACTTCAGCAATTATTAGATATCTTAGTAAAAAATAAACGTTATAAAGCAGCTTGTATGCTTAGTCTTGCAATGAATTCAGCAAGAAGAAAAGCAGAACTACCTAGATTTAAAGTATCATATTTTACAGATGATAATACATTATATGGTTCTCTTTATAAAACTCCTGAGAAAATAGTAACAAAAGGCCGAGGATCAAAAGGGAAACTACTAAATCTATATGTATTAAAGAAATCATTTGATCCATATCTTAAATTATGGTTAGAAGAAAGAAAAGAAAAAGGAATAGAAAGTGAATGGTTATTTCCTAAAATTACAAATCCAGAAGAGCATATAACTAATGATACAATGGATGAATGGAAAAAGCAATTTAATAAAATACTTAAGAAAGAAAATATATCTGATAAAGAATTTTATTGGCATAGTATGAGACACTATATGACTACAGAGTTAGTAAGAAATAATATACCTGCAAATGTAATCAAAGGATTAATAGGATGGGATTCAATAGAAATGGTAGATATATATACAGACTTATCTACAGATGATGTATTAGGAAATTACTTTGATGAAAATGGTATAAAAGATACTAAAGCAGGTTCAATATCATCATTATAGGAGGAATATAATAATGAAATATAAAATATATAAAGATATAAAACAAAAATTAAAAGAATTAATAGATATAAATCTTAATATTGTGACTGATAAAAGTCCACTTGCTACAACTAGTACAGGTGGCAGGCTAGGGAGGGGGTGGGGCCCTTTGGGCTGACCAAAATTTTTGCATTTTTTCATTATGTTAAGTCTTTCAAAAATTACATTAAATAATATCAGAGTAGTACTATTAAGTACTACTCTGATATATAATTTGTAGATAATGAAATGGTTATTTTATGGGGTTATGTTGCGGTCACTAATGTTTGAGTAGTCCACGAAGTGCCATTATTTGTTGTATATGAATATATAATACGTCTGCGTGATATGATTATAAAACTTCTAACCGTTGTACTATTCAATATACCTATAATGGTAGACCACCCCTCCCAATCGCTTTCTGCAATATAGTGCATCGCAATACCCGGACTCTTAAAGTTTGCCTGTATAATTGAAAGATTTACATTTCCACTTGGCAAACCTATTCCAATATTAAACTTATTATCACTCAAAAAACTGCCAAGATTATTTAATGTGTTTCCAATCTGACTAACATCCCCCAAACTTGCCATCTCGCCGTTGTGGTAAGCAAGGCTGATTGAAGTGCCGTTAGTGGAAATGTAATTATAACCCTGTGAAAGTGCGATTTCATGGGGGGTGAGTTGGATGGTGTAGGGTGTGGCAAGTTCGTAGACTCCAATTATTCCATTTAGATATGTTTTTAATCCTTCTACACTGTTTTGATTCGAATCTTTAATATATATTCTTTGAGCAGGTGAAACTAAATCACTATAACCACAAATAGTAAAGTTAGGATTATCTGCCGCCGCTGTACTACCTTCAACATTATTTATTCCTTTATATACGGAGCAATCCCATATTTTGCCTTCACCAATATATGCCCCAATATCAGAATCAGAATAAAAAAGTGAACCTGTATACATCCAATTCAGACTTCCTAAATCAACAATCCCTCTATCCACCGTCAGCACACCCGTCCTAACATCCAACGTGCCGCCATACACCGTCTGCCCCAAAGATTCGGATAAATCTGTGGTTTTATGGTAGGGTTCGTAGGTGGTGGCTTGATTGTTTTCTTCGATTTGTACGGATGCAATCATTTGGTCAGCCGTTCCGCTATCATTACTGCTATTAAAGACATAACCAACAACATACTTTGCATCTGCCCCAACAGTTATCGTTATAGAACTTGCTGTATTATTACCTGTTGCACCATATACAGTTACACCGACAGCGGGTAATTCTTTTGTATACGCTACTGTAAATCTTTGTCCTGCGGTCTTGCTGACAGTATATGTCGTACTCGGCTTGCATTTAACAAATACTGTACGCATAGCATCACCTGCTACAATCGTACTACTGATATATCCTTTTATTATTGAGGTCGCATCATCTTTGTTAAACAAATTCTTCCCACACGATGAAACCTCAATTTTATCGTAGCCACTTATAGCACGGATATTGCTCGGTGATGGTGTGCCACTTCCTGCCTGTATCGGCTCAAAGGTTATTACGGGATTTAGTGCGATTTGGGCTGATTTGAGGTCTGCGATTGATATGGGATTGCCACTTATAGATGTAGTAGTTTCATCCATTTTATCCTGTATATCTGTAATATCACTTGCAGCAATTCCACTATCAGTAAGATTACCGCTTGCATTTAAACCTGCTAAATTTCCATTAGTAGCACTTGTTACTTTATCAGCAAAATTACTAGTATCTATAAATCCACTTAATAAATCAAATTTATAAGTATCTGTTCCAATTTTAGCAACTCCTACATTATCACCAACTCTTATAGATTTTCCTGCTCCTTCTATAAAGTCACTTGTAGTTTCTCCACTATCAGTAATATTATATACATTACCTTCATTGGTTGATACCAATAAACTAGATACTAATTCACTACAAGTCTTAGTACCAGCATGATGATATGCTGATGATAATGCATCAACTTTAGTTGTTACTTCATCGATAGCATCCTGAACATTAGTAGATAATAATTCACTAGTAGTATTATTATAAGATACTATAGAAGCACTTAATATAGAGCTAGACTCATCATAACTTCCAATATATATTCCATCTGGAGCATCATCAAGATCATCTTCATCACTAATTACTTGAATATTTTCTATTTTAGTTCTATCATTAGTAGAATCATCAATTACATTAGCGTCTATGAACTGTAAATTAGTTCTTTGAGTCATATCAGTTCCTGTAGAATCTTCTATAGTATGTCCACCAGAACCTCCTGTAGCATCACTATTAATCCATACAGAATTAGATACATCATATGTTAATACTTGTCCATCAGTAGGAGTAACAATATTTACATCATCTAATCCAGCTAATGTTCCTGATATACTACCAGGTAATTGTGATGAAGGAACTTTACCATTTTCATCAAGACTTGCTACTCCATTAGCAGCTCCAACAGATGTCTTATCTACTTTTCCTTCAAGACCAATTAAGTCATCACCATTAAGATGTAATACATGATTAGTAGCATCAATATTAGCTGATACAATATTAATATTATCTAATTTCTCTTTATCTTCTGCAGACATAAGACCATCTACAGATTGTGTTACTACGTCATATGTAGTATCTTGAGCAGGAATTCCTAAACCAGTTATATCAGCTTTTTCAATAGCTGTTAATCCAGAGATATGTCCTTCTTCTGTAGATCCTACCTTATACAAACCTACAGCTGTAGATGTAGTATATCTAGCATTTTCTGTAGCATGCTCATAAGCTATATTACCATAATCACCATAATAAGCATTATCATGAGAAGTACCTAATTCAAGATCAGATGTAGCAGAAAGAGGAATAAATCCTGTTCCTGTCCATCTATAGATTCTATTATAATTAAAATCAATATAGATTTTATTAGCTTCTCCTGGAATCTCTGTTATATAAGTAGATTCTTTATAGAACTTATCATTAGCCTCATTATAATAACCATTTACTATTTCTTTTATAAGTCTTGTATCAGAACCTAATACTACTTGGTTATTACCAGCATCTCCAGATTCAGGAACATTATAAGCAGCTGCAGTACCAGCATCAGTAATTTGACTGAGTGGATGAGTATGCTTGGTCATAATATCTTCCCAAGCACCTAAAATATCATTATACATAAGCATCTTCTTATTATCAGATGCAATATAGATCTTGTTATTAGAGAAATTAGTAAGCGCTCTAATTTCTGATTCTGTATAATCTATTACAATATCAGAAACTCTTATATGCTTATTACTATAGTCTACATACAATTCTTCTTTATCAATTACAAACCTAATTTTGCCATCAATAGCAGGAAGATTAGCAAAATTAGTGCTATTACCTCTAGTTAATATATAATCATAAGTAGTAGAATTTTGAATACTCATATTTATATATTCTCCTTTCTTATTCAGTATTAATAATAAGTGAAAATATATAAATATGATAGAGAAAAAAAATAAAGGATGCTTAAATATAAGCATCCTTATCTTTATTTTCTTCATATAGTGTACAATTCTGCATACCATGCTCTGATTTACATATTTCATCAGGACATCTTCCTGCTATAAGACAATGAGTACATTTATTATCACATGTAGCACATTGACATCCTTTATTATGACACTTTTTATTTGCAGCTGGCATATACTACTCCTTTTTATATTCAACTTTTAATAGCTTCTTTAATTGATTACAATTTGCTGCAATTATAGTTTCGTATTCTTTTCTATGTATAACTAAATTATCAAGTAATATATAAGATGTACATCCACCTGTATTAGTTATTTTAACTATATCATTTTTATCGAATAGAAACTTCTTTATACAGCAATTAGGACAAAATGAACTATTACCAGGAGCTATTTTCTGACATCTACTACAAGTTGATAAACTTGTTCCGCCTAAAATTTTATCTTTTGATAAATATAATTGTATTTCGAATTCCTTAGGATCAATAAGAGAATCTATAAGAGATTCTATATCTATGTCTTTATTGGGCTTTAAAATCTTATTTATTAAAGATTTATAATAAGCTTTAAGATAATTTAGATTCTTTGCTGTTGCCATTATTTCTCCTTAATTATTGATGTATTCTGAGCCATCCCATATCAGTCAGATAATGAGAATAATCTTTTTCTTCATCACTTAAAAGTTCGTCTATATAATCATTATATACATGATCATTTAAACCTCTTAACCAAGGTATCTTTCTTCTACATCTATATCCATATTTTTTATTTCTTTCTTTTTTCCTATGTAAGATATCTAATACATCAAGAGCATGTTCATTATTATCTTCGAGACGATATTTCTTTAATAATGAAGACATTCTAATAGCTTTGTAAGCATTAGTACTTTCTTTTTTATACTTTCTTTTACAATACTTACAATCTCCTATAGAATACTTACCATGTTCACAATAAATATGATTTAAAATAGAAGTTTTAATATCTTTTGGCTTCTTTTTAAATATAGGATTCTGTTCTTTGACAGATGCATATAATAAAGTATCATTAGTGTTCTGATCTACAAGAATTAGCTCATAAATATTAGATAAAGTACTATTAATACTATAAGTAGTATATGGATAATCATCATCAAAAAATTCGGTAATAGTATTATATAGATTAATTGTTCCAGATGATGAATTAAGAGTTGTCCACTGAGGTTCAAAATAATTATATGCAGTAGAAAATCTATTTGTTGAATCATTAAAGTAGTATACAGGATAATTATTATCTATTAAATTGCCATCTTGTGTTCTTAATGTATAAGTTATAGACTGCAGACGACTATTAGAATTAGATACTAGAAGACAATTAGAATTAGATACTTTATTTTTTGATTGCTTATTTTCCCAAGGAATTAATTTATGACTTCTTTTTACTTTCTTAGATTTATCTTTATAGAAATCAAGATTAGTAGTTAAGTCTATATCTCCTTGAATCATAATATCACTCCTTTACAAGTGCTCCTCTTCTCCTTCTAGAAGGTGTCTTCTTATCTTCCTTACTTTTCGAAAGCTTATTCTTTATCTTATCAAATAAAGATACAGGCTTCATATCTTCTATAGGATTATTATAAGACTTAAGCATAGCCTTAACTTCTTCTTCATTTTTAGGAACAGATACTTTATAAGTAATATCTTTTCCTTCTTTATCCTTTATATCTCTTACTATCTCTTCAAGAGTAAGATCACATTTCTCTTCTTTCCAATCTGCAATGAAAAACATTCTATCCTCTACATAGATATTACCTTTATCTTTTTCTTCTCTATCATGAAAAGCGCCAAATAAGATAGGATCTTTATCCCTTCTTTCTTTAGCAACCTTCTTAGTTTCTTTCAAAGTATAGTCAGTAAATACTATATACAATTCATCAAAATGTTTTCTGGCTAACTCTATCTTATCAATAATATCATCAGGAATCTCTCTTTCATATTCACTGATTTCAATTATCTTTACTACTTTATCTTCTACTTTCTCTATATATCTTTCAATATCTTTTTTATCAATGAAAATATCAAATCCATCTCTAGCTGCATCTAACTCTTTCAATGCTAATTCTATTTGATGACTAATCTCTTTAGCCATACTGGTCTGCCCAGTTATCTTCGTTTTCTTAAGCATAGTAAGTCCATTATCAATGATTATATTATAATCATCATAATTTAATTTCTGCTTAAGTCCTTTTACATAGTCAAAGTACTCAGATGGAGTTAAATCATTCTCATTATAAGACTTATCTCCTAAAGTTACAACTTCTACTATCTCTTCATTTTGTTTCTTTTTTGCCATTTTATTAACCTCCTATAAAGTATATAATTGTTATTATACAATATTATATTATATAATTATATAAAAATTTAATACTAATATATTGGATTCACTTTTATATAATTACTACTATATATAAGAGAAAGAAGATTATTTATATGGGAGCAATGAATACTATATATCATAAAAGAAATTTTAATATTTATTCTGTAAATGGTAAAGAATTTATAGTACATAATTCTGATCTAAATTTTAATGAGCATCATACTCATATAAATAGATTTAGTACAGCTAAATACTTAATAAATATATCCTTATATAAATCTATACCAAAAAGATTATCAAATTATCTTATAATATCTCTTATAAGATTAACTGATGATAATGATTATAAATCTAAGTTATATAATATATTATCTTCAGAATCTAAATCTTATACTACTAATAAAGATAAGAAACAATCTTATTATAACAAAAAATGTAGGAGGTGCAAATAATATATGGCTAGAATAGCTATAACTCCAGCTCAAATAGAACTTACTAAAATGGTAAGACCTAATATGGAAAATAATAAAAGAATTCATTTACATAAATCATTAATAGTACCTAGTTATGTACATGGATATGGATTATGTATAGAATATTATAAACGATGGTTACAATCTAAATTCTCTCATGATTATTTCAGAGGTGGTATTTATATTGATGGCAAGCATGTATTAGATGAATATAAAACATTTGATAAACAGCCTATAAAAAGAGAAAATCCAAGAGCTAGAATAATACCAACTTTAGATTCTGATTATGATAGAGAAGGAGTAGATACATATTTAGCATCTCCTCAAGTATATTTAAGAAGATCTACTATACAAGATACATTCTTTAAAGATTATCAAAGAAATATCTTTATAGGTACTCAGTTTAAAGCTATGAAGATGACTTTTAATACTAAGATAAGAGTTAATACAAGAGCTGAACAATTAGATCTTTGGAATTATATGGCTCTTAACTTTAGAAATGGTGCTACATCTTATGAATATCTTTCATTAGATTTTCATATACCTAAAGAAATAATATTAAAGATAGCTAGTATAGCTGGATTTGAAATAGTTAATAATGAAACTATAGTAGATATTATAGATTTCTTAAACTACTTTAATCAGCATTCAGATTTAGTATTACTATATAAGATAAGAGCTATTAATAAACAGCCTGAATTCTTTATAAGAGTTAATGATGTATATACTCATATAAATTGTAAAGATAAACTTAATAGAGATGATGGAGAAAAAGATGGTAAGTTAGATTTTAACTTTGGAGTAGAAATGGAAAATATAATTATAATGCCAGTTCCTGCATTTTATTTTACATGCTCTGAAGAAGAAATTATGGTACCATTTAAACTTCAACCTCATGAAACTGATATGGCAGCATTATTCTCTATTAATATATATGAGATTCCTCCTATAGATGAACATGGTTGGAATCAAGCAGCTATAACATCATATGCAGTTGACAAAGATGATACTGATTTAGATATCTCAAGTTTATTTACTGGAGAAAATATATTAGCTAGAACAATAGGATTAACAAAAAATCAAGGGGTATCTCCATCTAAATTTATAAATGTAAAAGCATTTTATAATATGGATACTGCTAAAGAAGTTAATATAAAAATGAACTGGGATACATTTAAAGCTGAATTATTAGATGGTCCTGCTCAGCAAGAAGAAGTATATCAGATAGCTATGTATTATGATAGAGAATATATAGCTAACTTAGATATAGCTATTAATAATTATAATGATAATAGAATATCAAGTTATGATAAGTATCATGATCCTACAACAGACTAAAAAATAAACAAAAAAGAAAGTAGGTAGAAGCTGTTCTTCTACCTACCTCTTTTTCAATAAAGGAGTTTAACTTATTACAAACCGTCCATCAGTATTTAACTGATGGGCGTCTTATAAGCTATTATTTTTTGTTGCCTTTCTTCTTCTGTTTATTGGCAACATTTCCTGTAGCTACATCAGCTGCTGTGATCTTATCATCACCACTAGGCTGAATCTCTGCTACAACTTCAGTGTTCTGTTCCTGTGTCTCTGTCTTTACTTCCTGCTTTACTTCTTCCTGAACAGGAGTGTCAGGAACCATAGGCATCTGAGGTGGCTGAATCATCTGATTCTGGTACATGGGATCAAACTGATTTCCCTGCATTCCCATCATCTGCTTATACTGCAATGCAGGGTTATAGATAGGTTGTACTACATTAGGATGCTGCTCAACCTCAGCCTTTTCAGACGCTACTTCTGAAGACTGTGCTGTCTCTGCTGTTACTGTAGACTTCTCCTCAACAACTACTTTATTCTCCTCCCCAGAAGTAGTAGTTG
>Ga0247611_10003634_pt1 | contig 22553 bp, 8 predicted proteins | sample 177DNAGHGhighgp2_FD_192422 | JGI IMG/M metagenome (GOLD analysis project Ga0247611, IMG submission 192422) | Sheep rumen microbial communities from Palmerston North, Manawatu-Wanganui, New Zealand - 1770 DNA GHGhigh gp2 | ecosystem: Host-associated > Mammals > Digestive system > Stomach > Rumen ... | reverse complement strand
CTGGTACGATGTACGTGATTTGCATACCGGGCGCTATAAATCCAGCGGCAAGAACGGTATGGGAGTCGATGTGGCGATTTCTGCCGAGTTGGGCGTGAACATAGAGAACTATTTCAGCGAGGAATGGAAAGCCGACAACGAGGCACGTAAGTACCCGTGGCATTTCCGCGCAGCGCTTTTCATGGATTACGGTCTGCCTCTGACGAAGTTAGGTACATCGGCACCGATGGTGACGGTATCGGAGGCGCAGGCGCAGACGATCTCGCTGCATCAATCGAGTTATGCCACGTCGTCGCTGAACAGCTTGATCGTAGGTGCTAAGTTCACCGCGGTGCTTCAGTTATCGAGACCGAAGTTGCCGAAGCCGCAGAACCCGTATATGGTCATTCAGCTCGTGAACGGCCGCACCGGACAACCGATGACGGGCGCGGAAGCGAAAGCGAACTTCGAGGTGAAGAACGTAGCGAAAGGAAAAGTGGTTAAACGTGGCGGTTCCAATAACAAAGGTATGTTTATCCAGCGTCTCAAACCGGAGCGATATATGGTGTCGGTGACAAAGGACGGTTTCTTGCCGCATGAGCCGTTTGCAATGGAGCTGATCGAGGGCGAGAATACGAACCTGAAGAGGAAATTGGATACGACGATTGTCGTGCTCTATCCGGAACCGATCTTCCGTTGCAAGGTGTTGAACGCCGCTACGAACGAACCGATTGCAGCCCATGTGACGGTGATCGATACGACGGACTCGCATAAGGTGAAAGAGATGGAAGTAGCGGTAGCCGGCGGGCACACGAAACTGCCTGTAGGCGAAACCTACTACAACGCGCTGGTAGAAGCAAAAGATTTCCAGACACGTATCTATCCGATCGGTGTTCAGGGATTGGATGACATCACGCTGGAGTATGTCCTGGAGCCGATAGAGAAAGGCCGTACGTTCGTCATTCAGAACCTGTTCTTCGCATCAAACGAGACCACTATCCTGCCGCAGTCGGAACCGTCCTTGCAGGAGTTGTATGAGTTCCTGGAGGCTAATCCGGATGTACGTATCCGCATTGTGGGTCACACCGACTGGGTCGGCTCTGATCGGGATAACCAAATCCTGTCCGAAGGTCGTGCAGAGAGCGTCAAACGCTCGATGGTGGAGCGTGGTATAGCTCCGGAGCGAATGGAGACAGAGGGTAGAGGCGAGACGCAACCGATCGATACCAACGAGACGGAAGCCGGTCGTCAGAACAACCGTCGTGTAGAATTCACGATTCTCTAATTAGAATTATTCCGGCTGCCTCTTTGGTGGCCGGATTTTTTGTCTAATCCCTAACCCCTAACCCCTAACCCCTAACCCCTAAATAATCGGTCTCCTTCCCCGGAGACCGGTTATTTTTATGCTTTTTAGCATAAAACACCCCGTTTTGCTAACCGTACTTTGCAAAATCGGCAATAATTCACCATATACTACCGATTTTTACACATTTATATCCGATTTTTATTGTACCTTTGCACCCGATTTTGTATACCCGCGCGCTCATACGCAGATTTACACGCATATATAACATATATAGATGCAGAGCATGTCGGGAGTAGAACGGGACCATCACGGGACCATCTCCCGAGAACAACCTAAGAACAGTACAATAAGAACAATATAAGTCCTTCGTCCATTACCGTCGAATCACATTCGACATCAAAAAAATAGAAATAAACATATGGCGTGCGGACAGATGTGGGGAATGTAATTATACCGAATTCGGTACAAATAAAAAGAAACAATGAAAAGCGAAGATATTATAGCATTATTTGAGCGGTTTGAGCAAGCGGCAACACGCATTAAAGATGTTGAGTGCTGGAGTGCTCGTGAGATTTGTCCGTTGTTGGGTTATACCGATTGGCGTAATTTCGTTAAGGCGATAGAGAAAGCGAAAGAGTCTTGTCTTAACGCTGGAGAAAAGGAATCCGATCATTTCGTTGGCGTCAACAAAATGATAGATTTACCGAAAGGAGCAACTCGTTCGATCGAGGATATCCTCTTGACCCGTTACGCGTGTTATCTGATTGCTCAAAACGGCGATCCTCGCAAACAGGAAATATCTTTCGCGCAGAATTATTTTGCAGTACAAACTCGCCGCGCGGAATTAGTTCAGCAGCGAATACTAGAGTCCGAGCGTGTTTTGGCACGCAAGAAACTGCGCGAGACGGAAAGCCGTTTGTCAAAGGTGGTGTATGAACATGGTGTGGACGACAAGGGCTTTGCAATTATGCGTTCGAAGGGAGATGCTGCTTTATTTGGTATGCCGACCAAGGATTTGAAGACGAAGTTCGGATTAGAGAAGCAGAATAAACCTTTGGCAGACGTATTGCCTACAATAGGCATCAAGGCGAAAGACTTGGCGGCAGAGATGACAAGTACCAATGTGGAAAACAAGAATATTCACGGTTTGAATCCGATTACTCGCGAACACGTGGATAACAATATTGCAGTGCGAGAGATGCTGAGAAGCAGAGGTATTGAACCGGCTCAACTACAACCGGCAGAAGATGTGAATAAGGTAGAGCGGCGCTTGAAGTCAGAGGAGAAGAAAGCGTTACCGAAAAAGAAATGAGTTGATTACAAATTATAAGCAACTGAACCGTACGCAGAAATCGTACAACTAACTAACACCAGAATAACATTAAAAACAAAATACATCATGAAAAATTTACTTAACAATTTGTTAAATTGGGGTCTGCAAAAAGGATCAAGTGAGACAAAAAAGGAACAAGCTAGTGAAAAGGACTAAGTAAAAAAATAAAATGACGCTATATCGCTATTAATGAGATGAAACGATGAGACTTTGATACTTTTGTGAGACTTTGTAAGAGGTTATAAATTAATAGATTATAGGAGAAAGTCTCAAAGTCTCAAAAGTCTCACGACAAAAATTAAAAGAGCGACAAAGCGACACGGTAAAAATACAAATGGACAAAAAGGACAGAGAGAAATTCGAATGAGGTTGAGGTGACCATAAGTAGACGGAAGGGTAATAACGAACGAATAACCAAGTAATATCGAACGAATAACTAACGGGTAGAAGCAAGGAGTAACGTTGACCAGAAGAAGAGGACGGCAAAAGAGACGGAGAGAAAGAAGAAAATGGAGAAAGAGATAGTAAATAGTATTTCTAATTTACCGGAGAGCAAGCATCTGTATGAGGATGTGTGCCATATTATTGATGATACCCGTACCCGGGTGGCGGTGTATGTGAACTCTGAAGTTTGCATGACCAATTGGCGCATAGGAACCCGTATCAAAGAAGACGTGCTCTATAACAAGCGCGCGGAATATGGCAAGCAGGTTATAAAGAATTTGTCGCTGCAACTAACAGAGCGTTATGGCAAAGGCTGGAGTGAGAAGACATTACGTCATTGTCTCCGCAGTGCAGAGACTTTTTCGGAGGCTGACATTCTCTCCGCAATGCGGAGACAATTTAGTTGGACACAATTGAAATCAGTAATGTACCTCTCCGACCCGCTGGCTCGCCAATTCTATATGCAGATGTGCTATTACGAACATTGGGATACGCGCACGTTGGATGAGAAGATAAGTAGCCAGTTATATGAGAGAACCGCTATCAGCCGTCGCCCGGAAGAAGTAATCAAAGCCACATTGGATGAGACATCGGAGAAGAATATGCTTGTGCCGGATTTGGTATTCCGTAGCAGTTATTTCTTGGATGTGCTCGGTTTGCCGGATAGTTTCTCGGAGAAGGATTTGGAGAGCGCAATCATTTCTCAGATGCAAGAGTTCTTGAGTGAGATGGGAACAGATTTCGCCTTTCTTGCAAGACAGAAACGGATTACGGTGGATGCTACGGATTATTATATTGATTTGCTCTTCTATCACAGGGGGCTGAGAAGGTTGGTAGCGATAGATTTGAAGTTGGGTAAGTTTAAGCCGGAACACGAAGGACAAATGCGGTTGTATTTGCGCTATCTGAATCAAAACGAAAGGCGTGAAGGAGAGGAAACACCGATAGGATTGATACTGTGTTCGGAGGGAAATACGGAGCATATCGAATACCTGATGCTGGATGAGCAAAGTCCAATCAAAGTAGCTCAATACTATACCCAATTGCCGGATAAGAAGATATTGGCAGAGAAATTACAACGAGCTATTGCTATCGCTCGTGAGCATTATGCAGAGAAATAACTACAAGCGAGATAGAGAAGCAGAAGGAAATATATCAATTACAACACGAATAATAATTAAACACAAAATACATCATGAAAAATTTACTTAACAATTTGTTAAATTGGGTTCTGAAAAAAGGACCAAGTGAGACAAAAAAGGACCAAGCTTGGGGAGAAAAGGAACAAGCTGGTTCAAAAAAGGACCAAGTGAAAAGGACTAAGCTGGAGATGGGAAGTGAGGCGCGAGAAGTAAGGGGAAGTGAGGCGGTGAGTGCGAATCACGCACTAATCACCCAATTATCACGCAATAATCACCCAAGATCCCTCCGTGCCATCCGCTATGCGGCGATGATTTTTGCTGTACTCGTGATGAGTGTGGCCAATGTTGGTGTAGCGTGGGGAGCGAGTCCCTTGACTTGGGCATCTCCAGATGCTACTTCAAAAACACAAGATGGAGTAACTATTCAAGGATATCAAGCATCGCAGAAGATAGCGAACTCCAATCAGAATGTTCTTTATACAGGAGGTTATTCGTCTATATTCATATATTCTCAAGCAACAAATATTACATCAATTAGTTTTGATGTTTGTAATACAAGTGATGGAGCAGGAGCGGCATCGTTTGATGTACAAACATCATCTGGAGCGGCATACTCTATTCCATCTTCATTTACTGCAACTAAAGATGGAGCGGCTTTGGCATCGTTAACAAACATTAATGTAAAAGGACAAAATCAGGCTGCGGCAAGTGCGGTTTCAATAACCTTTGATTCTCCAGTTAAAGCAATAATGCTGTCGAAAAATGGCAAAGACATCCGAGTTCGTAATTTTAATGTTACTTATAATGCAGCAAGCACTCCGACTACTTATTTTGCAGCACATGTAAGCGGTACGAATGCCGGAACTATTGACACAAATCCGGGAGGAGCCTCTACGACGGTTTCTACAGCAAGTAGTAGCAATACAACCACAGTAGGAAGTTTAACTTATTATAAGTTAAACAATGGAGTTACTATCGATTTAGGAACAGGGCATTCCTTCCAAGCTGGTGATCAAATAGTTGTTGACATTGCAGGAGGAGGCACAAATAAAACTCCATCTGTGGGATATTACACAGGCGGAACGTTAGGCTCTGGGACATTGAAGGCAACATTATCGGCTGGTAAAGTAACGAACGCTTTTGGGACGAAATTCGCCTATGTTGTCACAACAGGTGACGGAATAATAGGAACACAAGCGGCATATTTTAAAATATCAACCGATACACGAGTTCTAAATTATTATGTTCTTCGTGCTGCTCCTTCTTGTTCTGTGGATCATGTCGATGTGACGGGATCGTGGCATATATGGAACGAAGGGTCAATGGCTTTGACAGCTACTGCTTATGACGATGATGATAATGTTATATCGTCTGACATTACTTATCAATGGTACAAAGGTGGAACTGAAGAAGGAAACAAGATCGTAGGAGCGACATCCGCAACTTACTCTAAAGATAATTGTAATTTCGACGATGCGGGATACTATTATTGTAAAGTAAGTGCCGGCGGTGGATGTGATGCTACCAGTGGTGGATATGCAGTTAAAATGCTACGTGTATACGTCAAGAGTAGCAAAAGCGGTTCAGACTACGGCTTTATTGATTTAACAGATATAGGTAGCTATGAATCACAAGGTGTTATTCGTTTAGCGACAGGTGGACAAACATATGGTTTCGGTATTAGTGATGGATGCGGAGATTGGTATGGAAATGATGGTACAATGACAAGTAGTACTTGTACGGACTGGTCGATGGATAAGAATGCGGACTGTGGACTGACCAGTACCAGTGTAGGCTCATATACCTTTACGGTTAAATTTGGCAATTTGTACGATTCAGGCACATATGGTGACAAGTTCAAAGTGAGTATCAATTATCCGTCTAACAACCAGGCGGCAAATAAGGTGATTTATTTTGACAACTCGGACCTAAATTGGTCAAATATCTATTATCGTATAGGTAAGAGCAATCATAACCAGAACTCCTCTCTAACGGCTGTTCCAGGAACGGCTCATTTATATAAAGTAACGACTTCGGAATATGGCGGCTTAGAAGCATGGCATATCGCTAATAATACTGGTTGGTCAGGTTCTAATTCTATTTACAAAACGAAGACAAATGATGGTTATGCTATTACAGCAGCAACTGAATTTGATGGTGCTGCTGTAACGGACGCAGCAATAACAATCTTGCCGCAATCGGGACACTATAAAGGAGGTACAGATGAAAATAATAACTGTGATTTCTATTATTATAATCTAAAGAAATTCCTTGTTACTCACACTGCAACAATAAGCGCTACGACCAATGGTTCTGTTCGTCTGAATTGGACGGATGTGAGCGGAACTGCACAAAATGCAACTTCAACTACTGCTGGTTTGGCACATACTTGTAACTTGCAAGTGACGGCAGTACCCGCAACGGGTTATGAGACAGCGACACTTACCGTGAATGGCTCTAATCACACCAGCGGTACTGTACATGTTTTAAGCACAAATGCTACTATAGCAGCTACTTTCAGCTTGGTCAACTACAACATAACCTATAGTGCGCCGAGTAATGGTAACTATACTATCGAAGTTGCAGATGGAGGCGCTTCGAGTGCTACCAAGACTGCTACTATGGGTCAGACGGTGGCGATAGTGGCTACTCCGGCAGATGCAAGTTATGAATTTACCGGATGGACAGTAACCAATACTTCTTCGTCAGCAGATGTGACCTCTACGTTATTGGCGGGAGATAAAGCTACTACCGCCAGTACGAATTTCACAATGCCGGCATATGGGGTAACGATAGTGGCTACTTTTGCAAAGAAGACATATACTGTAACTTATAATAAAGGAACAGGTGATATAACCGGTTCGCACGCTAATGACACAAAGACTCATGGTGTCAACTTGACATTGCCGGGTGCGACATTCTCGAAGACGGGTTATACGCAGACTGGTTGGGCAACAGAAGAAGGAGGAGGCAAGGTTTATGAGTTGAGCGGATCGTACACTGCTAACGCTGCGGCTGATTTGTATCCTGTTTGGACAGCAAAGACCTCTGCTATCACATTGGAAGCAGGCGAGGGAGGTACAGATGGTAGCGCAACGGCTACGTATGGTAGTAGCTCTTTGGCAAGTCTCGTTCATGCAACACGTACCGGATATACACAGGATGGTTATGAAACGAGTGGAAAAGTATTGATTATAAAGCCGAATGGTACACTGAATTCCAGCAAATCTGGTTATACAGATGGTACAACATGGATTAATGAATCCTCTTTGCTGACCTTATATGCGCGCTGGTCAGCAACGAGTTATACGCTCTCATATGACCTCGCGGGCGGAAATGTAGCATCGGATAACCCGACAGGTTATACAATCGAGAGTTCTGCTATTACGCTGAATAATCCGACGAAGACCGGTTATACCTTTGCCGGATGGACAGGAACCGGTTTGGTGTCTGCTACTACGACCGTTACTATCGCAGCAGGTTCTACAGGCAATAGAAGTTATACTGCAACATGGACGCCTATTGTTCCGAGTTCTGTATCGCTGAATAAGACCAGTACAACGATTACAGTAGGCGGAACAGAGACGCTGACGGCGACCATCAGCCCTGCGGTAGTGGCAGATAATACAATCACGTGGACTTCGAGCGATGAAACAGTTGCTACTGTAACGAGTGCGGGTGTTGTAACCGGAGTAAAAGCCGGTACAGCAACTATCACGGCTACTACTCATAATGACAAGACTGCTACTTGTGAAGTGACAGTAGCTCCGGCAGTTACTTACACCGTGACGTATAATGCGCAGGGCGGTAGTGTGACGCCAAGCAGTGAGACGGTGAGCACGGCTACTCTGCCGACCCCGACGAAGAGCGGTTACACGTTCGACGGATGGTACACCTCCGGCGGAAGCAAGATCACCGGTACCTACAACCCGACAGCGGATATTACGCTGTATGCGCAGTGGCAGTCCACCGACTGCGATGCAGGCGGCACAACCACGTTGGCGGATATTAACTTCAAGAATGCTACATGGTCTGGCAAGACATTCAGTCAGGGAAATACAACAAACACGGATGAAATTAATGACATATATTTCTATGCCAACAATGCTTCAAAACAATTTAGCTTGACGGATAATACCACCAAAGGTTTGACTTTCCCAGATAACAATATATCTTCGGGAAACTATTATTTCTGTATTCCTATTACGGGCATCAACAGTAAGCAGATTACCATTACTTTAAAACATGGTTATGATAAAGCCAAAGCGCAATTTAAGTATGTGTATGTAGATGGTCGTACTGAATATGTAGCAGGCAATACCAATGGTTCTGGAGGAACGGCCCAATCAGATACAAACAATTCAGATACAGAGATTACTTTCACACTGAGTTCATTGAAAAACACTGCCGGTCATTTGATGATAGGCCGTAGTAGTTCTTCTTACACAAATATTTACGGTGTGACAGTAACCACTCCGGGTGCGGCAGGCACGTGCTACTACGTGACCTACAACGGTAATGGTGCTACGGGCGGTTACACGACTGATGAAGCGGCATACGCGAGCGGAGATAATGCAACCGCAGCTACGAACAGTTTCACCAAAACGGGATATACGTTTAAGGAGTGGCGGACTAATCCAAAAGGAACAGGAACCAAATATGAAGCAGGCGACCCAATAGCTATATCCGGCAATATAACGCTCTATGCTATCTGGCAGGCAGCGGGTTATACCTTAGCATGGAACAGCAACGGCGGTAGTGATTTGTCGGGCACTTACAGTAGCGGCAGTCTCGCTGACGGAGCGACTATCACCGCTCCGGACGATCCGACGCGGGCTAACTATACGTTCGATAGTTGGAACACCGCAGCGGACGGTTCGGGCAATGCGTTCACCGGCACCATGCCGGCAGCCAACACTACCTATTATGCGGTATGGAAGAACACGCTGACCCTGGAGACGGGTTCGCAAGGCTCGGAGAGTGACAAAGCACCGAAGGTATTCTTGGGCGGCAGCGGTCTGAAGGATTTCAGTGCCCATAAGGCAGCAGGTTATACGTTGCAGGGTTATTACACCGCAGCAACCGGTGGCACGAAAGTGCTGAACGCGGACGGTTCGTTCGCGGCATCGAACATAGCACGGTTTGTGACGAGTGGCAAGTGGAGCCGTACGACGGGTGATACAACCTTAGTGGCACAGTGGGAGAGTTCGTACCTGCTGAAATGGAACTTGCAACTGAACAAGGCAGAAGATGCCATCAGCACCACAAGCAAGGAGAGTGCCACGGCACGTGTCACTACGGCATCTATGACCAATCTGACCAACAATGGCGAGCTGACTATCACGAGCAGTAAGAAAACAGACTTGACGTCCCAGATTGAGACGCCAATCAATCTAACCGTTGCCGAAAGCAAATATATGTCTGTATCGTTCGACGTGACGGCAGGTTATCAGTTGTTACCATCCGCCGTGAAAGTGATGGTACAGCCGGTAGGAAATGGTGAGAACAAGTATGCGAAACTGATTCTGGAAGACGAAAACAGCCATAGTATCAGTACCGTTGTTGAGTGCGAAGGTACGGAGAAAGGCAAGAAGACCACCGTTACCCTGAACAATGCCGACGGAACAGTATTTACGGGCACAGTAACGCTGAAGATACTGGTATATAACAAATCCGGTGCGAGCACCACCAATAACTGCTACCGCCTCGGTTCGCCAATACAGATAGACGGTGCCATAGAGGCAGCGTGCGAGTTACCGAGTTATGAGGGTCTGGAATATGATCAGACGGAGTACACGGTAGGAGTTGATGAGGCGAGTGCTATTCGCGTGACCGGCGGCAGTGCCGATACCTATCAATGGAAATGGAATAGCACGAATGACCGCTCAACGGGAACGGTAGTAGGAACTAACAACGCAAATTATACGCCGCTTATAACCATCAGCGAAGTGGGAACGCGTTATTACTGGTGTGAGTTGAAGAATGACGACTGCGACGGAGTCGTAAAAACTCCGGTAGTGGCAGTGACGGTGAGCAGTGCTGTTACGGCGACGACCGTCACATGGACAGAGCCGGAGAACGAGCCGAACTACGGTGGCGGCGGATATGTCATCCGCGCAACGGTGGATCAGACCGGATGGGGCGGTACATTAGGTGAGTCTAATCTCGTTGCGCCTGCAGGCATACATATTACTAATGTTGCTACGGGCACGGATGATGGCAAGCAATACATTGAAGCTACGTTTGATGTAACGACTGCCTTTGACCGCGATAAAAATGAAGTGATCGTATTCGGTTTGACGCACGATGCCGTCACCGGTTACAGCGCCATCTCCGTAACAGACACCATTGATTACGACGCATGTTCGGGTGGAGAAGAGGGGAGCGCAGCGATTGCTCTGACGAGCACTATCCATGATGAAGGAAGCGGTAATGCACCGCGTTACTGGTTTGAGACCATCGGTGTAGGCAGGGTATTCGGTCTCAATTACGGAAAGGCTACGTTGGGCACTTCTTCAGATGCTACATTCAACGCTGAGGGATATAGTTATGTAGCTTCAAGTACAAGCCAACGCTGGGTATTCCAGCCTTATGTAGAAGGTGTAACCAAGATCCGTATCTATATCAAGAGTGCCACCAATACGTTGAGAGTATTATCTATCGGCAAGAATGCTTCATGGCAGGATCAGAGCAGTAAGTATTCGAACATAGCTGTTGACACGATTATCTATTCCAACGGCAAGACCACCGGTCTGGATAATAATCAAACAGGTTATGCAGAGATACAATTCAGTTCTGCGCTGACGAAAGATAATTACTATATGTTCACCATGAATTCATCCAGCACCTATATCTATGGAGTAACTTTGTATTCCGGAAGTGTAGGAGACGGCGGTAACTTGGCAACGAGTCTGACGTTTGCGAATATCGGTCCGATAGATGCCGATGCATCGACAGCCAACTTCCAGAACATAGCATCGAAGTCAGGCGAAAACAGCAACACTTTAGGAACCATCACTTATAGCAGCAACAATGACGCCGCAACGGTGAATGCCAGGACGGGCGAGGTGTCTATCCATGCCAAGGAAACAGCCCAAGTTGTTACGATAACGGCAACATTATCGGCGTCGGGTTGCTATCAAGGTGCAACGGCAACTTATACCATTAACGTGGCAGCGGATGCCTGTGACGAACCGTCCGGTAGCATTGAACTGACCACCGGCAGTGCCACCAAGTGCTCAGGCGAGAGCGTAATACTTACCATGACGGGCTTCACGAGCGGCGCAACAGTAGAGTGGTATAATGGCGACACGAAAGTAAACGATGCGTCCGGCTATACCATTGTAACATCCGGTAGTACCAGTACGCTGGAAACAAGCAATGCCGGTACCTATTCGGCAATCGCAAAAGTAGACGGAGGTTGCCCAAGCGGTGCCGGGCGTACCAATAGTATCACAATCAGCAATATCGCCGTGGATGCTTCTGCGACAAAGATAGTGGATAAGTGGTACGTGAAGAACGGCCGTTCGACGCCGGACATTGCCCTTTGGCAATTAAGCGAGGGTGCTACATTAGAAGAGGTAACCATCGAGCGTAATGTTTCAGGAGAAGGCTCTCTTGGTCTGACAAGCAGTGATTTCGTGGCACGCGACGGCATCGTCTATCTGTCCGGTAAAGAACCTTCGGCTAATGAGACCGGCGCAGATGTCGAATACACGCTGACGCTGACGGTAAAGGATGCCTGCGACGGCGAGCATGAGATGACGGAAAAGACGATCACCTTGACCCACCAGAAGAATACCGACAAGCACGTGCTGGCGTTCGTAGTGAACGGAACGGCGAAAGGCGGTTTCACAGATGGTATTACAGCGGCCCAGACCACGAGCGTAGGGTTGTACAACGCTATTGCCGCGCAGTTCGACGTACTGGCGACGAACATCTATGCCACCGACGATGAGAAGAAGCTGAAAGAGTACTATTCACAGTTCGATATCCTCTGCATCACTGATTATCCGAACACCCAGACCAAGGGTGCGAACAGTAAGAGTTACGTAGATGCCATCGGTTCGCTGATAGATATCCGTCCTATACTGACGATGGAGGCGTTCGTGAGTAAGTTAGCTAACTGGAAAGCCAAAGGTATCAGCGGTAACCCGAAGAGCCCGACCACCCGTCAGTACACGATGGATCTGCAATGTAAGGATCACGAGATCTTCGCCGGAACGAAATTGACGAAAGTAGGTGAAGGCGATGAAGCGATGTACCGCGTAAGCATGGTGGATAACACCTTAGAGGATTACGCAACGCTGGATGCTACTTACGGCGCTATTTTGCCTCACAAGGAGAAAGAGTCAAAGTCAGGCGCAGGTGATGGTGAATATAACTATGGCGGTAAACCGGCTCTGCAGGGCTTCACATTCACCCAGGAGATGAGCGACAATGACTTACTGCCGATCGGTTTGATAGAGGATGGAGCGGGTAATCCTCTGCAAGTCGGTATCGAGCGTCAGCATAATATGGAAGCCCGTTTGATGGTACTCGGTATTAACAGCTACGCCATGGAGCGTCTGACCGACGACGGCGAGCGCGTGGTTATCAATGCCCTCAACTACCTCATGAAGAAGAATCAAGAGGATATCGCCGACTGTTCAACCTCGTTCGTCGGTGGTGCAGAAGGTGATACGAAGAACTGGGATAATGCGGATAACTGGACTGGAAATACCGTTCCGCTGCCTACTCAGAAAGTACGTATCCTTGCCGATTGTGAAGTAAGTAGTACTGTTTATGCGCAGAGTGTTCTAATTGTAACGGGTGGTAAGTACAACCACGGATCGGATATCGCAGCAGGTAAGCTGACCATTAAGGAAAATGGTGCGCTCATCGTAGGTGGTAAGATTCAAGCGGCTTCGGCTCCGGCTTACAACAGACCGCGTGCTACTACTCCGGACAAACTCTTGATTGAGACCAGCAGCACGAACCAAGCCGCTCTGATCTTTGATAACGAGGAAGCAGAAACCCAGGCTACGGTACATCTGTACAGTTTGGGACGTAAGCCAAGCAGTTATCAGTACCAATACTTTGCAGTGCCGATGGAGGTAGTTCCGGTTAATCCGGCATTCGCCAACGAGACACACGGCGGAACGGGTATCTATACCTACGTGTATGAAGAAGCTTCGTCCGGTTGGACGCGCCGCAAATACTACGACGATTTGTTCGCCTTCGAGGGTCTGGGTATCACGACGAAATCCACAGTGGCAATGAACTATACGATGACCGGAAACCTGGCGTCGACGGCTACGAAAGAGATCACTCTGACGCACGATGGAGCAGGTCTGAACCTCATCGGTAACAGCTGGATGGCACCGATTCAGATTGGAGCGCTGGCTGAAGATAACACGGATGCCAACATCACCAAGACGGTATATATCTATTGCGCCGGCCGCGACGCGGTAGAAGGCGCAGCTACCTCCGGAGATACCGAGACCGCCGGTCAATGGATTGCGATACCGTTTGAGGCGTCCGGAACGGCTGGTTGGAGAGACGCAGGCAAACTGAGTGTCATTCCTGCCATGCAGGCATTCCAAATCAAGGTTTCCGATGAGGCTACGCTGACCTTGGACTACGACAAAGTGGTTCGCGGAAGTACGAATGACTTGAATGCCAAACTGCGTGCTCCGGGTCGTCGCATGGCCGCCAATGAGGTGACGATGACGAATATCCGCGTAGCGGACAGCAAGACGCATACTGACCTCAGCTTGTTCGAGGGCGACCGCTTCAGCGAGGCGTTCGATAACGGATGGGAAGCAGAGTACATGAATGGTGATGGCCGCTCGGCGAAGTTGTATGCCGAGACCGAAGCCGGGCAGATGGCAGTAGTGGCTATGTACGATTACGAAGGTACGGTAGTTGGTTTCGCGCCGGGTCAAGAAACGGAATATACGTTCAGTTTCATGGGTGAGGATAACGGCTATTATCTCAACGATATCAAGCTTCAGAACTCCGTCCGTATCAGCGAAGGCGAGACTTATACCTTCACTTACGAGGAAGGCGATGCCGCTAACCGCTTCTACATCAGCCGTACGGCCATCAATGCACCGGAGATAGCCACCGGAGTGGATAATACCAGCGATGGCGTCAAAGCGCAGAAGATTTTGTATAACGACAAACTGTATATCATCGTCAACGGACGTGTATATAGCGCAACAGGAGGAGTGGTAAGATGATGAGAAGGGAGGATGAAACAATGAAAGAGACGAAAGCTATGAATAGTATATTGGTAGGATTACTCCTGATGGTCGCTGTAGAGGCACAAGCGGTAGATTATAAGAGTACGTACAAAGGCTCTCGAGTTCAACCAACCGTTGGCGTGGCTACAACAGTTACTGCGCCAACCGTTGGCTTCCAATCAACCAGTGCGTACTCGGGACAATGGGCTCCGCAAGAGAGCACAACTCCGATGCTCAATAGCGACGGAACGGTGAATGACGGCGCGTATATGGGTAGTCCCAAACGTCCGGGAATCCGGAGAACAGATACGAATATCAATAACCCGGGAGATCCGGACGATAAAGAAGACGATGGTAATACACCCCTCGGCGACGGACTGTGGGTATTGCTGCTGCTCGCTGTGGGGTATGCGGGAGCGCGCGTAGCGCGTAAGCGTACATACACCGATAAATAAGTAAGGGTATGGCGACGCACGATTTGATAAAACTATTCGACCAAACGAAGATTCGAGTCGTTTGGGATGATGTGGCGGAGAAGTACTACTTCTCGGTAGTAGATGTAGTTGGAGTATTAACAGAACAACAAACGGCTCGCAGTTCAAGTACCTATTGGGCAGTGACGAAAAAACGCTTGATTTCCGAAGGAGCAGATGAGTTGATTACAAATTGTAAGCAACTGAAATTACAGGCTGCCGACGGTAAGCGTTATAATACCGATGTGGCTGATTTAGAGGGAATTCTGCGTATCATACAATCGATCCCGTCTAAGAAAGCCGAGCCGGTAAAACGGTGGTTGGCGCAGGTGGGAAGCGAGCGGTTCTATCAGTTGCAGGATCCAGAGCGTAGTATAGAGCAGGCTGTGAAAGACTATCGTCGCTTAGGCTATTCGGAGAGCTGGATCAACCAGCGCATCAAGACGATAGAGATTCGTAAGGGCTTGACCGATGAATGGAAACGCAGCGGTGTGGAGGGTGAGTCCGATTATGCCGCGCTGACAGACCTGATGAGTAAAGTGTGGAGCGGAATGACAACGCGCGAATACAAGCATCACAAGGGTCTAACGAGTCAGAACTTGCGCGATAATATGACCAATATGGAACTGCTGCTTAATGCGCTCGCCGAACAAACGGCTACGGATTTGAGCAAAGAACGCAATCCTGAAGGTATCGTGGAAGCGGCTCATGTAGCCAAGGACGGCGCAGAGGTAGCGCGTAATGCCCGCGCGGACATCGAGCATCGCTTGGGACGATCCGTGATATCCGATCAGAAAGCTATCGATCATATCAAGCCTCAAGACGAATTACCATTCAAAGAAGAGTGACACGCAAGATTCTCATAGTAGGCATAGCCGTGGCGGTGTTGACGGGCTGCGGACGAGAGACCGGAAAGGCACCGGACAGTGACGTCCGTAATGGTCGCGAGATGGTCGCGAGATACTCTGCTGAGATGATCAACGCGCGCATGTCCGCATGGTACAACAAGGACAATCAGGTCGGATTCCCCAATGCCAATAGCACCAACGGCATCGTGCAGCCGGAGGTTGAGGCCTCGTGGGACTACGTGCCGGGCGTGGTAGCGAAAGGTATCCTCGATGTATGGGAATACTACCAAGATTCCGCATGGGCAGATGCCTGGTACGAGGGCTTGTGTGCATGGGCGCTCAAGCAGACGGCTACCGACCAAGGGGGAATCTTGGACGACCTCAATTGCACGAAAGTGTTCCTTGGATTATACGAGGGAGCCAAGCCCGGCGGACGATTTGAGAATGCAGAAAACGCGGCGTACTTCATGGAGCAGTTACGTCGCGGTGCACGGGGACTGGAGGATCATAAGAACCGCTACACGATCACTTCCGGCGGAGCCGAAGGCGGTTGGATGCATAAGGCTACGGATGATCCGGCTAAGAGTTACTACGGCCAGATGTGGTGTGACGGGGCGTACATGGGGCAGGCGCTGCTCGCGCAGCTGTTAGCTGCGGGCGCCACGGAAGGAACGAACCTCGGATGGAACGATGTGTATGACCAGTTCAATGCCTCGTGGTACTACCTATGGGACGAAGACAAACAACTGCCGTACCATGTGATCTTTACCGATATAGAGAATAATACGAACGCGCGCGCGATATATGAAAGTGGACACGCGTACGCCTGCGCGAATGACAGCACGATTTACCACTCGGAGGAATACTGGGGCCGCGCAGCGGGATGGTATATGATGGCGTTGGTGGACGTTCTCGAGGCATATCTCGTGAACTTAATGGCGAATGGCGAATGGACGAAAGGTGAACCCCTGCCCTCCGCGCAGCATTTCGATGAGATGCGGGAGATGTTGACCCAACTGGCGGATGGATTGGTGGCGCGGCAGGATAAACAGACAGGATGCTGGTACCAACTCTTGGCGTATGACAGCACGAAATGTGCGACGCAGGGCATCGACGACACCGGTTCGCCCAAATACACCAACGTAGCGGAAGGCGGTACGCAATGTAACTACCTCGAGTCCTCCGCTTCATGCCTTATCACGGCAGCCTTGCTGAAGGGCACACGCCTCGGGTTGATAAACCATGCGGAAGCCGGCAAACGCGGCTACGAGGGCATTGTCAGAACTTTCCTGCGTGGCGAAGGTAGCGATCTGACCATCACCGGCAGTTGTCAGTCCGCCGGTCTGAGCAAAGACCGAAACGGCAGCGCCGCCTATTACCTGATCGGCAAGGATGTCCCGATTCAGGATAACGGCGAAGGAAAAGTGCTTGGCGCCTTCCTCATGGCCGCCGTCGAGTACGAGAGACTATAGAAGGGAGACAAATTGACGGAAAATGTAGAAAGTGTGCAAATATTGGCGCACTTTTTCTTATTTATTTGCATAAATCAATGTAATTGATTATCTTTGCGCAGAATTTTAAACATACCTGAAAAATGAAGCACCTTATTCTCGAATCTATCAAACCATTTTCGGTACTTTTTATAAGTCTGATTCTCTGTGCCGGTGAGGCTTGGGGAGCGGAAGAAGCAGTTATTACAATAGGAAACACTTCTTCCAGCAGTTATGCGGCTACTTTTACCTCTAGTTCCACCAATACCCATGTAACAGCATCTGCAACCTCTTTTACTAAAGGAAGCAGTATGAGTACGAGTAACTCTACTTACACCAGTGCAACTGCGCCTTATTCAGTTAAATTTCTTCCAAGTTCCAATATCAATACGGATGAGTGGAGCGATAATTATTCTGTTTCCGCTCAATTTACAGTTGCGTCTGAATACACATTCTCTCCAACAGCTATTTCTGCAACCATAGTAACCGAGGCTGCAAATTATACATACCAAGCAATTCTAACAGATGGCGTCACATCTTACACCTCTGATGATGTCTCATCTTCTTCCAATGGGGTTTTTACTTTCAATTTCTCCAGTCTGTCAGGAACAGCGCTTGCAGGAACCATCACATTTAAAATTCGTTTCAAGTCCACCGCAGGGAACAAAAAATTCTTTGTAATAAATCTTCCGATTACTATAACAGGTGATGTGGCTTCCGGTTGCTCTGCGACACAGCCGGGGGCGATCAGTAAAGGAACGGTGAGCGGGGGAGTAATACCCTTGACGGCTGGGGGTGATCCTGCGACAGGGGAGACTTGGTATTGGCAGGATGCAGCGGACGGAGAAGAAGATGATATATCGGGAAAGACGAGAAACGTAACGCTTCCCGGAACGTATTATATCCGCTCCTACAAAGCATCAGAAACATGCTGGAGTGCCGCCACATCGGTCACGGTAGAAGAGGAGGATTTCTATGAGCCATCTGCAGCTCCGGTGATTACGACCCAACCCACGGGAGCCAGTTACGATGCCGGTGAAACGGTAACACCGCTTAGCGTTGCAGCAACCGGAAGCGGTACGTTGTCCTATCAATGGCAGAAAAACGGCGCGGATATACCGGGCGCTACCTCGTCCACGTATACCCCGAATGCTTCCGGTTCGTACACCTGCGTTGTAACGAATACCGAAGCCGGTCATTCCGCTACATCCGTAACATCCGATGCCGCTGTAGTCAACATTAAATCCAATACCTATATCCTGCAAGGTATCTCGGGCACCGATGGCACAGGTACGCTTACCGGCGATTTCTATACAGGGGCTACAACGATGGTTACTGTTCCTGCCACCTCTTATGATGGCGTGAGTTATACCAAAGGAGTTCAGTTAGGGGGAGGTGTAACAGGATGGTCTAATATGAGTTATCATGACCGAATGGTTCGCTATGATTGCAAGACCACTCATACAGAATTCACTATAGTTGTCTATAACAAAAACGGTTCCGCTAAAAAAATCTATGTCGGAGACATTAAAGAGAACCCAATCGGTACTGCCAATACTGTATCTTCTTTATCCAGTTATAGTGTTTCCGGTAACTCGTCATTAATTCAGACTTACACCATTGATAATGACAAACTCACACCGGCATCACTGTATATTACGGTAGAGAGTAATGATGTGAGAATCGTGCAAGTCATCGCTAATGAAACAGGAACTCCTCTGCCTACTCCCGGTAGCGTAGGCTATACTCTCAATTTTAATAAACCGCGTATAGGTGTTCGTTCAGGGGAGAAGGCATGGTTGGATGACACGGATTTTGAGTATGCTCCTAATTCCAATGCAGTTGCCGGATATAGCGAGAGAATACAAGTTGGCGCTAAAGGAACCAACTATATCCAGTTCCGTACTAATCAACCGTCCGCAGTAAAAATAGGAGTTCAAAAGAATCCTGAATTCTATGTTGCTGATGATAAAGCGGGTACTTTGAACGCAATAACGATTCCTAAGAAGAGTACGGACGGTGGGGCAATATATACTGTCATGGTGGATGCCGGCATGCACTACATCGTGCCTAATGGAAGTAATTTATACGTTACCTCTTTACAGATATTATCTGCGTCCAAAATTACACTAAGCGCCGCCGGTGCATACAACAAATATACCTCATCTGTAGTGGCTGTAAAGGACAATGAGATGCCGGAGATTCATACCCTTCCGATGCGTGTGGGATATGTATTTGGCGGCTATTACGATGAACCGAACGGAGCCGGAACGCAGTATTACAACGGATTAGGAGTCGGTATGCGTAACTGGGACAAGGATGTAGCAACAGCCACCTTGTATGCCCATTGGGTAGCGCCCTGTGATATGGCTCCAACGCTTACGAATACGGTACCTGTTGTTACCATATGGGACAGGCAAGAAGTAGATATGTCTCTGGTGCGTCTCACATGCGACTATGATACTACCGGAATCCATTATTCGTTACTGTCGTCGTCGGAGGCCATATTGGGGTGTACCTATGCCTATGAGGACGAACGAATCTATATCAAGGGAACTCCCGCATTGGGCAATACATCTACGGTAACGAAGACGATTACCTTCACCATGACCAATGATTGTTCGCCGGCGCACACCTATACCGTGGATGCCACTATCCGTATCTATCCGGCAGGGCAGAGGGCAAAAATAGCCTATATCATTACCGGAACGAAGGGGGGAGGATTTGATGATTATAGCACGGCGGACGAATCCGCCAGTTCGGATTTGTTAACCTATCTGCGTACGTTCTATACGGTAGATTGCATCAATGGTTATGCGACGCAGGATGCAACAGCTATGGAGAATTTCTACAAGGACTATGATTTGCTGATAATAACCGACTTTTTGGATACGAATGAAGGGTACACCAACGCGCTTGGAACGCTGATAGACAAGAAGCCTATTCTGAGTTTCGAGGCATATGGCGCCAAACTTTCCAATTGGCATATCGGTTCTAATCCGACTGAGCCAGATCCGAAAGTAAAGAAAATGAAGATTCTTTGTGCCGGACACGCTATTTTCAAGAATGCCAAATACTTGCCGGGTGATGCCACAGAAACGCAAGTGGTGATTCCGGCTGATACGACGGTAAATGTGCTTAGCACAATCAGCGGGGAAGGATTGCAAGGTTTTGTTATCAATGAAGCACCGGACTTCATCTTCCTCGCTACCGTACGGGATGAGGAGAATAAACGTGATCTGATTGTATGCTGCGAGCGGCAGATAGTGTTCCCTGCACGATTGCTACTATACGGAATCAATTATAACGAAATGGGCAATCTTACGCAAGCCGGACAGATAGTCATGCGACAGATGATTGATTATCTGCTGATGACGGACGAGACGAAAGTGGCGGACTGCTCGCTGGTATTTGATGATAACAACGGTACGCATGTATGGTCAGACCCGAAGAACTGGTTCCCTGGCTACAATATCGTTCCGACACCATACCATCCGACGCGTATCATAGCGGAATGCCATGTTGATATAGATTATGCCCATGCCGGCAGTGTGAAAGTGAACAAGGGAAAAGACGCATTGGGCAATCCGGTAGATGGTATTCTTATCGTAGAACCGTATGGCGGACTGACGGTTGCGGGTATGGTGGCAAAAGTGAACGACACCCGTTATGCCTCACCGACCACTATCAAGGCCGAGGATTTGTTAATCAAGGCGAACGCCGGCGGTAATGGCTCTTTCGTGTATGGCAACAAGGAGTCCGATGTGCGGGCAACGGTAGAGTATTACAGCCGCGGAGAGAATGCTGCTTCCGCTAATCCTGTTTGGCAATACATAGGTATTCCGTTCCAGGCTGCCAAGACTGCGATGTCGCTCTATTATGCAGCATGGATGTGCCGCTGGTCCAGCGCTTCCGACGGTGCGTTAGGAGGGCTCTGGCAATGGGTGGATAATAATGATGTACTCGTGCCGTTTGAAGGCTATTGTATCACCCAGACGGCGAAGAAGACCTATACTTTCACCGGCAAACTGAATGCCCCGGTAACGACGACTATAGAACTGGATAACCGCGATGCGGACGGTTACGCTTTCGCGGCGAATAGCTGGACTGCGCCTATCAAGATCCAGGAGATGCAGGATGATGACTTCACGAACGCGGAGAAATCTATCTATATCTACCACTCCGGAACTTACGCCAATTGGACCGATAATGGTGATCCTGTCAGCGCCAAAGATGGTGAGGCAGTGACTTTACCGGGTCAGTACGCCGTAGTGCCGATTCATTCTTCGCCGTATCTGGCAGGTGCCGACTCGGTAATCCCGGCTATGCAAGGCTTCTTCGTCAAGGCTATTGATCCAAGCGAAGAGGCGGAGGTGAAGCTGGCGTATAACCGCGTGGTTTATGACGCGAAGTACTTCAAGACCTCTACGCAACCTATGCGTGCGCCGAACCGTGCTATGGAACAAAGTGACGCACCTGAGGTGATGATTCTGACGGTAGTGGGCGACAAGGTAGGAGGAGACAGGGTTCATATCCTCTCGCGTCCGGATTTCTCGGAGAACTATGAGGACGGATGGGACGGACGGAAGATAGCCGGCGATGAAGCTGTACCGATGTTATCCGTTCTCAAAGGAACCGACAGCATGGCGGTAGCCGCTATACCTACGGCAGAGGAGAGATATCTGACGTTCCGCGCAGGCGAGGATAGCATCTATACCTTCTGCTTCGATTACGAGGGCGAGACCATCTATCTGTATGACATGCTGGCGGAGGAAGCCACAGAGATAAAAACAGGTAATACCTATTCGTTTGCAGCAGAGAACAAGACTCCTGCACCCCGATTCCTGATTACCAAGAACCCGCCACGTACTCCTACGGCTATCGAGCAATCAGTAGTCAGCGGTCAGCATCCGGAAGTACAGAAGATGATTATTGACGGGCAGTTGTATATTCTTCATGACCGTCGCTTCTACGATGCACGGGGCGCTCAGGTGTTGATGCCCAATAGAAAGGAGGCTCAGCGATGAAACGATTCCGCATCCAGTTGGTTTGGGCGGCGATTGTGCTGATATGCGGTGTTTCGCTGATGGGATTGACATATATCATCTTTAGTAAACCCGACGTGCACATCAATCCGGGTATCACCGTATCCAATCCCTCTCCGGTGGCAGCACCTATGCAGCCGATGCGCTCGACGAGTCATTTTGCTCACCCGTCGATGCATCACTCGCCTTATATCCTTCCGGCCGTTACGCATCAAGCAACTCCCGCTGCGGCTATGTCGTCTTCGCACGGACTCTATCTGACCAGCA
>Ga0247611_10003632_pt1 | contig 22564 bp, 24 predicted proteins | sample 177DNAGHGhighgp2_FD_192422 | JGI IMG/M metagenome (GOLD analysis project Ga0247611, IMG submission 192422) | Sheep rumen microbial communities from Palmerston North, Manawatu-Wanganui, New Zealand - 1770 DNA GHGhigh gp2 | ecosystem: Host-associated > Mammals > Digestive system > Stomach > Rumen... | reverse complement strand
ATTTGTTGAAACATCTGAATTAATGAAGTCCATTGTATCGACAATTGCCAAACCGTCATAAATGCTTCCTCCGCCACTATTACATATAATTGTAATATCATTGTTAGATTGTTGGTCAAGCCAAAGTAACTGTGCTATGATTATGTTAGCAACTTCACTGTCAATATCATTGCCAAGAAAAACAATTCTATCCATTTGAAGTCTTGAGAAAACGTCAATGGTTGTTACTGACATCTGTCTTTCCTCAATGACATAAGGGTTAATATAACCCATTGCACGTTTGTAATCCTCTAACTTTGATGTACTTATACCCTGTGAGCGGGCAAATTTATTAAAGTCGTTGTTCATTTTTTATTCTTTCTTTCATTATGTTAAAATAACTTTCATCTATTTCTATACCAATGAATTTCCTGTTTGACTTAACACAAGCAACACCTGTACTTCCGCTTCCCGCACAAAAGTCAAGCACAACACCATTTTCTGGGCAATATGACTTGACAAGGAACTCCATTAGTTCCACTGGTTTCTGTGTGGGGTGTACTTGGTCTTGCCGTCTCCATTTCTGTGGAAAATCCAAAATGGTTGTCGGGTGTCTTGTGCCCTTATTGTCGGTCTGTACACCGTTAATGCCATAACCGAGGTTATTCACCTTATTTGGAGTGTACTTTCTCTTATATGGTTCACCCTTTCCCATCTGAGGCTCATAGTAAGAAGCGGGTTCACCAAAAACCACAATGTGCTCGTGCTTTTTCAACGGCATGTACTTAGCAGTCAGTGGTGAACCACATTTCGACTTCTTCCATACAAGGTCATACCTGTACTCCTTTTCGTTACTGAGCATTAGTTTCGCGGTAAACAGCCCGCTACCGAAAAGTACAATATTTCCCTTGTGTTTGATAAGGCCATGTATGCAGTCCCACATATCGTCAAATGGGATAACGGTATCAAACTTATTGTTATGGATACCATACGGTATATCACAAATAACAGCATCAACCTTTACACCTTGTTCGATAAGTTGACGCATTACGGTGATACAATCCCCATTATATAACGTTATGTTGTCAGACATTAACCGTTCTTCTTTTTGTTGGCCTTTTCGAGTTCCTTCTGTGCCTTCTTTTCTTCCTCAATCTGAGCAATAGCATAGATTGCGCTTTCAGCAGCGTTAATCAGTTCTTCACCATACTGTTGTCTTCCCATAACAGAAACAACAATCTGTGGAGCACCAATGACAATTCTATCCTTGTCGGGGTCATATGCTACACTTGCAAACGCATCTTCAACAAGCAGTTCCTTTGTGCGCTCATCAAGTCTGTCAAATGCCTCCTCATAAACAACGCAAACAACTGATTCAGGGCAGTTTCCAACTGTCTCAGCAAGTGGATTCACTCTTGACACTTTGATAATTTCCTTTGCTTTTGGTGTACCATACATGAGAAGATTGATTGTGTTATGCAATCCTTTTTCCTGAAATTTCTCATCAATCAGTGATTGTGTTTCCTCGCTTAATTCAAAAAATTTAGCCATAATCAAATTAAAATTAGTGTTTTAAAATATTTATCGTTGCAAATATACTACTTAAATCGCTAATGCCAAAATTTTAGTAGTAAAATAATTTCAAAAAATTTACAAACTGTTATGAGCCGACTACTTGAACGTTGGAAACGTGAAAAGGCCGAAAAAGAAATGAGACGTTTGGAGCGTGAGCGCAAACGCAAGGAGAGAGAAGCCGAGAAAAAGAAAGAGAAAAAGGAACGGAGAAAAAAACTGCTCAAAAAGCGGGCAAACAGAAGGGCTTATGTAAAAAGGAGGAAGGCAGAAGTCAAGAGACGTGAGAAGATGGGTGATTCTTTCGGGTACTACCGTATTATCGTCATGAAGAACAACAAGAAGTTCAAATCACTCAGTTATGCGTATTGGAGGCTTAACGCAATGGAGAAATACCACAACTTCATTGAGGAAAACAGAAAAGAGGTGAAGTTTCCTGTTGTCATATTCGAGACAAATCAGAAGAAGCAGAAAGAAGCCAAGCGTTCACAACGTGCGAAATATGAGATAATGGTGCTTGAAAGAATTTCAGACGATGAAAGCAATGTTTCTCATTTCAGGGATGAAGACGGAAAGTTTGTTGAATATTCCATAAAGGACGATACATCATACCGCATAATAGCACGTGACGATTGGTATATAGAGGAAACATTCAACGTATATGGCTACAATCCTTACCGTGACAGAAAGAACTTTGACTTCATTCTTAACGAGATGGTGTTAAAAATAGGTGAGCACGATAACATAAAGCGTGTTTTCCACTTCAACCACAGGCTTATAATCCAAAACGGTGATGACATTGAAATCGTTACATGCAAAACGTCAAAAGAGGCCGAAAGGCTGCATGATGCACTTCAGAAAGCATGTGAGGGAAAACAAAACTTGTTTTTCACTGGAAAATTGCGAAGAACAAGAAGCAGTTGGATACTAAACGAAATGGAAAAGAAAACAGGATGGACAAGAAGTACTTGTCAAAAAGTACATACGTTATGATGATAAACGTATATCGAACTTGAAGCCTAATATATTGACAATAACCTCATCACTCGCACTATGTTCCTTTTCATGGCCAGTTATATTGTACAACTCCCTGTCAAGTTTCAGGATTGATTGCTCGTCGGTCATTATGTTTATCGTAATGTCTGAGGCATCAAAATCCATGTGAGCCTTCTTCATTTCATAAGAAGCGTTCTCCAAGTGTGATGCTATCGTTATAAGGTCATCTACCGTAATGTCTTTCATTGTCCAAACACATTTGACATTTTATTTAAAAACCTATTTATTGACCACTTTGCTCTTTTGGTTATTGGTATCCTATGCTTTTGTGGTTCAAGTGTAAAATCGTATTTGTTCAATTCGTTTATGAGTTGCGTCTTTTCATCGTTCAATTGTTGCTCAAACATGTATTTATCCTTCTGCATGCCTACATATTCACGCACTTCTTCCTCGCTAATACAATTTCTTTCCTTGTTTTCCATGCCGCAAATATACTACAAAATAATTTTAAAACAAAATTTTTGGCTATTCTTCTTCAACATAATATGTACCGACACGTTCCATCATTTCCTCAAGTTGATGCAGCAACCAAACACAACCGCTTGTAAGTCCCATGTCCATTATGACAGTTAGGATTATATAATTTCCGACACCGAATATCATGTTGAACGGTGTGAACGCAACAACGGGGACTAAGAATATGTTGATTAACGAGAAAATAAGTCCAACCCATGTTGACAAGCACATTGGGCAAGTAAACAATTCGCCAAAATTATCATTAATCGAATGGGAAAACTCCCTCCACCACTCAAATACACCAAATGGCCCTTTGGCAAAAATAATCATATTGCATATGCCATAAGCAAAAAGTATATACCCTAAAAATGTTATAAACGTTATCATTTTAATTCTGTGTTTTCTGCTTGTTATTATTTACTCGTTCAATTGACATCTTTATTTTCTTGTCTATTTCATTCTCTACCGTTTCGATTTCTTGTTTTTCATCTTTATTTTTTACAACCTTTTGTTTTTCTTCAGATTTGATGGCTGTTTCTTTCTTTTTCCTGTTTGAAGATGTTTTCTTTGGTTGGGGTATAACAAATTCAAGTCTTTTAAGGTCTGATATTGGAGTATCAACAAAAAGTTTTGAAAGTTCATCAATCTTTGATTTCAGCAGAATCGTTTTTTCTTCTATCTCTTTATTATACGAAATTGTTTCATCAATTGTGTTAAAAATTCCTTCAAGATGCGACATGTCACTACTTACTTCAGTTGCATAATAGTACATATTGGTGTGGTCTTTATCTTTAAGAAACTTGATTTTCTCGTCTGAAGGCTTTATCACGCTCCAACCGTCATTATAAGTTATGGTTATAATGAAGTTGTTCTTATATGTTCTGAAACTTATACCGTATTCGGATAGTGATATCAGTTTTTCCTCTAATTTCATATTTAGAAGCCACAAATGATTATTGTTATTATGTATGACAAAGAAACCATTGTCATTATATTGTTTAATGTGTTTGTTTCGTATTTCTTTTCTTGCTTATACGCAATGGCCAAGGATATGCATTCTTTAATAACGTTAAGAATACACATTATCAGTATAAAGGTTAAAATCTTTACCGTTATCATATCTTCTTTTTATATAAACATAAAAAGTTGGACAACCAACCTCAACAGTTAATTGTCCAAAACTTCAAAATTGCCAAGTCGGGGGTATATTTTATAGTCCTTCTCGTAATAGTCGTTTCTTTATAAATATGTTGTTGTTAGAATAAATCATAACCGGCAGAAAATCCAACAGAAAATGTTGCTTGTTTTCTGATTGGGTCATAGCCCCCCTGTATGGAAGGACCGATAAATAACCTGTCTTTCAAAGTCTTAGGCTTTTTAATGTGCCATGCGTCAACACCTTGTATTTCTACATTTGGAGAGTGATTGATTGTTGTCTCAACTGTTCCATTATCTGCTATTCGATTAATAAGCATAAACCTGTTATTGAATGTATGGTTGATTCTTAGCCAAGCAAGTTCTCTTGCTGCAACATCGACTTCAGTTCTTATTGTGTCATTATCTTCCACATAATGATATATAGAGTCCTCGTCCTGTACAAAATTGTCAGCATAAATTGTGTCGGTCATGTACTTATACTTCCATTTCACAATGATTGCGCTTTCTGGTTCCTTGTCGCTTGCCACCATTAGCGAATCATACAATTCTTTATTCTTTTTCTTTAACGCTTCAATCGCTTGGCTTTCGTAGATTTTGATATACGTCTCCTCTTTCGCCATATCTTTATCTCTACGTGTTTGCCTGTTTCCCATAAAAACAATACAGCATGCCCCGATGAGAAGTGCTACAAGCCCAATTCGAAGCAATACTGAGAGTCTTTTATTTCTTCCTGTGCTTTCCATAGTTATATTGTTTTACAGATTATCGACACTCGACGAATCCAACAATATAGACAATTTCTGTGAGCAGACTGTCAGCTGCTCCCTGATGCTTTCTTCATCCGCTGGTTTGTTTCCATTGCAATATGTTAAACCGAAATAACCAAGTTCGTTTGTCACACCGTGCAGTGAAACTATTGCTATATATGTGGCTTCATTGGATTTCATTCGCATTGCTAACTTTTCGTCAATCTCACTTAATTCTTCGATTGTTCCATAAAACATCCTATTGTTTTTAAGGTAAATAGGAAACTCAAATCTTGATAGATTTATTGAAACATAATCTTCATCAATATGACTAACACCCGTCTTAGCGTCCTCGTATGTCATTTCACCGTAAATAAATGGAAGACCTGCCATGCTGTTCGTTCCATTGTGAAGTTCCATAATGAACACTCTGTCTGCGTTCAGATATGACAAAGACCTATGTAGTATATCATCAATTTCAGGCCGTATTGCGCGTCTAGTTTTAATTGCCGCATCATGTTCAACAATCTCTTGCTGTTTGTTGTGACTAAATACATCACTAACAATTTGTGGTATATTAGAAACATTGTGTATAAGGTATAGTGCTGCAGTTAATATAACAATGGCTTCAATCACGCGCCATATGCCATGTTTTTTTACAATTCTAATTAATTTGTCTATACCTGCAACAATTGCGCCAATTATCATTTGTCCCATTTCCATTGTGCATGTCCGTCCTGTTATGATGATTATTTATCTCCAAGTTCCCTCATTCTGTTCAACGCCTCATTGAATCCGTTTGTTCCTTGTTCGCGGTTTTCTCTTAAAGTATCCTGTGAGTTGCCTGAACGGTCATAGTTGAACAATTCTCTCATTCTGTCTAACTGTTCAGAAATCTGCTGTGTGTTGTATTTGCTAACAACATCGAACTCAACGTTCTTAAATTCTGGGTCAACTCTGCATTCAACAATGTATTCAGTTCCAATTGAGTCCTTCATGATGAACTTGTTGCCGTCATACTTATAATCATCGGGCACTTTTTTGAGCATGTGTGCCTCGCTTAAAAATGTCGTATTCTTAAAGTGTAATCTTTTCATGTTATTTGATTCTCCTACATAGCCTGTTTTGCTTTTTACCGCATCGGCCTTATTTTTTGATAATTTAACTTCTTCTCTTGTTTTAAGACCAGCCTTCTTGTTGGCTTCCCTGTCTTCCTCACGTGTATCTGAGATTTTCTTACGCATTTTGTAGAACTCCTTATTGCCCTCAAAGTCAGCACCGCTTTCGTCAGCATCGCTGTTCTTCTCGTTTTCTACTGATGCGTAGCCATGCACTTGAGCCTGTATGCGCTCTTCTGTAGGTGTATCAATGGCGGAATAACGATAATCCAACGTAGTGCAATTGGTGTCATTGACGTTTTCACTTGGTGCATCACGTTTCTCGTTCTTTGGATTATACTTATCCACTTCTTTCATGATATCGTTGACAGCCTTGCCATTGTTTTTCTTGTCATCTTGCACTACCCCAGGTCCAAGCGTAGGCTTGAACTCGTTCTTGGTACTTTCCGCAAGAGTCCTACTTAATTCGCTTAACGTATATCTTTTTTCTTCTAACATTTTATTTATGTATTAAAACAAATTATTTTGTCCTGTTGATAATTTCAGCCCTTGAATGAATTGTGCGTAAATCAATTCTCTCTCCTTGTCCAAGTCACGTTCATCTTGTGCTTTCGAACGTTCAGCGGCAAGTTCGTCGGCGATACAGTTCACGCGGTCAATCACTCTATTGACTTCAAAGTCATCTCTATAGTTATAAATATCAGTCATAATCGGTTTATTCTTTAAAATTGATTGAAACTGAATGATTTTTTCCACCCTTTCTGTCAAAAGACTCGTCATCTCCAAATGCAGGTACGTCATATGTGTAGTCCCCTACGCTTGTTGTTGTGGTTGACTCATCTACATCATAATTGCTTTTTTGTCTATACATCGGGAAAACAGGCTGTGCGAACGTACCAACATCACCTCCACCTTCTATTCCTCCTGCACACGCTTCTTCATTCATTTTTTCAGGTACATTCTTTTCAAACAAGTCAATGTAAAGCTGTTTTACTTTCAACTTGAATTTTGATTTCCTTACCTTAAAGTCAGTTTCATTTGGGTCATTTTTTTCACCATAAGACACTTTCATAGTTGGTTTTTTAAAATTACCATTTTCATCCTTGTTTGAAACTGTTTCATTCTTGGTTATTATGTCATATTTTCTAAGATAAGAAATGAGTTTGTTCCTGTCAAGACCACGCAAACGTAACATGTCAGAAGGTTGCGCATTTATCGGGTCATTTTTCAGGTCAAATATGAACTGCCTTATGTTATTTTCAAAAATTTCGTCATTCATATGTACCTTTTCGGAAATCTCACTCATAACTTGTTCGCTTATTATAATGGTTCTGCTTTCCTTAACTACAGGTTTAATCTCACAAGTTTGTATATCAATATACAGCCTATTATTTTTAATTCTATTAATGATTATTGCAGGATTTTTCTTTTTGAGAACTGAATAATCTGATATCGCTTTTATTGCTCTCAAAATAAAATTTTTATCTGCATGAGGGTATAATGCCCTTACATCCGCACCTATATCATACAATCTATCTTCTGCTTTTTGATAGGATTTCTTGGTCTGTCCATCACCCTTTCTAAAAATATTTGTATTTCTTTCAACAGATTGTCCTTCGGCACGTGGTTCTTTGTCTGGCATGAAGCCTATCACTTCAAGTGTACCATCCTGATTTCTTACAATATCGGCATCTTGAAAATGCTTATCGTCGTAAACATGTGAACGCCCCCTCATTTTCGTTTTATCTGTTATTTGCTCAATCATCTTCAACATCACGGTTTCTTTTCCTTCTGAAGAATTATATACAGCAGCAAGCGCATCAATCAACTTAAAATCTTTGTTTTTGATTTTCAGCCAATTATTGAGTGATAGGACTTCTTTTTTATGTTTACTATAAAAGTTATTTAATTTTTGTTTAAGTTGTTCATCCATTGTTTATTAACTGTTTTTCAGTTGATTTTTCCAGAACCCGTTTTTCCTCCAAGCCTCTTTAAAGAAATCTTCAAGTACGTCTGCGGCAATCTGTCTTACCGCCTTCTTAAACTCACGTTCCTTGATATAGTCATCCAATTTGGCGTTAATCATATTCTTTACCTCCTGTTTTGAAAGTTCCTCAAGAACCATTTGCCTTATCCTGTTTTCGTTCATATGCTTTTTTATAATAAATATCTCATTTATATAGGAAATGCCGTCATTTCTGACAGCATTCCATCGTTAGTATTAAATGTCGGGTTTATTATTATCTTGAACCGAAATCATCACCTGCTACCATGACCCCATTTCCACCCGTATTGGTCATATCATTATCGTTTCCCTTTAATGACATGGGTGCTTTGTCGGCCATTGTGCTTAACTGCTGCTTCCAATTTTCATAAAAACCGTTAATCACTTTCAACAATTCAACATTGTCTTCAGTAACCTCCAAGTCGTTTATAAAGACATGACAACCAGATTCCGCACCATTGAGGCTCATTTGGAATTTGGCGTTGTTGAGGTTCTTTGCAATCTCACCTTGGAAAATCACGTTACCATCGTTAGGGAAATAAACCATTGGTTTCTCTGTTTTTGAGAAATCAGCACCAAAGGTTTCCCTTGCTGATTCCATATACTGTCCAAGGATTTCATCTTGATTTGTGTATGCAACAGAATCCTGATTTTCCTCTTGTTTTTCTTCCATTTCGTTCAGGGCTTTCCTGAACTCTTTCATTGATTCATATAACAGGTCTTTCATTGATTATGATTGTGTTTCATTTTATAAGTCAATTTGTGCACCAAACCATCTGTACATGAAACCAAATCTTCTCTTTCTTTTTGGTTTCTCTTCATTTTGTTCAGGCTTTTCAATAGGTTCATTCACAACGGTTGTTTCTGTTGTTGCGGTTGTTTCGTTTGAAACAGTATTGCTGCCATTCTCGTCAACGGGAATGTAGTATTCCTCAGTGGACTCCATTTGTGCAGGTTCTTCTTCAACATCATCAGCCTTGTCTGGCTCTTCCTGTTGGGTAACTTCCTGAATCTTTTCTAACATGGACTGCGCATACTCTAATTTTGCGTCATCCTCGTCAGCCACTTTCTGCATCTCAGCAATCTGTTCTTCGGTTGGTTCGGGCACAACGTTGTTTGGAATTTCATCGTTTTTCAACGCATCTTCAATCTCCTTTATATCGCTAAGTTTTTCAACACTGTCAATAGTAACGTCAACTGTCACACTTTCAACCGTGTTTTCTACTACTTTCTCAACCACAACGGGTTCTTCTTCCTTAACTTCAACGTTCTCGACAACCTCTGGTTCCTCCTTTACAGTTTCCTTTTTGGTTGTCTTGGCCTTTGTATTGACCTTTTTAGTCTTAGTTGTTTTCGTTTCTTTTGTTTTTTTCGTTGCCATAATTTCTTTAATTATAATTATCTTAATGTACAAAATGTGTCAAATTCTTCTGACATTAAAGCGTTTGATTTCATTTTCACCAACGCCTTGTCTTTAATCTGTCTTACCCTCTCTTTGGTCAGGTTCATCTCATTTCCGATTTCATCAAGTGTATTTTCCTTATTGCCGTAAAGTCCAAAATAAAGTATCAGTATCTGTTGTTCACGTTTCTCAAGGCAGTCCATGAGTTCTGAAAGTGACATATCCCTGCTCTGTGCATTTATCATCTCATCCTCGAACTCGCTATTGATGATGTTTGAGTTTTCTTTATACTCATAATCCAAATCGTTATAGTTTATGCCATCAAAATCAACAACACTGTTGTTTGACACTGAATTGATGTACTCTTGTATATAAGCCTTAATCCACCATACGGCATATGAGATAAATCTTGTTCCTTTTTTATCGTCGAAATTTCCAGCTGCCTTAATCAACCCCAAATTTCCCTCAGATATAAGGTCTGCGAAATTAACCCCGTATTTCCTGTATCTTTTGGCTATACTCACCACAAATGTAAGATTACTAACTATCACCTTTTCAAGTGCCTTGCTGTCACCTTCCCTGGCTTTCCTGAAGGTCTTGAGTTCCTCCTCCTTGGTCATGGGTTTGTACTTCTTAAGGTCTTTGAAATAAATGTCTAATTCTTCTATCCGCTCATAAAACTTAACATCATCATTCATTTTAATTGTTAAACTTTCTACTTTATTTTGGACATTTCGATAACCGAAATACCTTCCTTATCCTTAGTTACGGTTATATTGTCGTTATGCCAGTCACTAATCATTTCATTATGTGTGATGTGTATGATAAAATCATACGCCTTAGTCATTCTGTTGAACAGTTCCTTAACGTTGTCGTAATTAGATACTGCTACACCGTCAAGGATTTCATCATAAACGGTAAAATTAGGTTTTGCAAGTGTTGCAATACATGACAATGCGTGTCTTACCGCAACTGAAGCCATTACGGTTTCGAAGCCAGAAGCGCACGTGCCTAAATCCAACCTTTGTCCGCTCCTTACTAAATCCATGCAAACCTTGTTATCATCCGACACACTGATTTCGACATTAAAGTCACACAATCCGTTTAACAGCCTTGCGATTTCATTGTTAAGGATTGGTAATGCCCTGCGCAACACAATTTTAATAATACCGTTCTTGCCAACCATCTCTTGGTAAATAGTCCAATTCCTGATAATTTGTTCTTCTTCCTTAAGGGTTTTGAGAATTTCCTTCCTTTTTTCTATCTCATTCTCGTAATTACGTATATAGCCCCTATTCTTTTCAATGGTCTGCAAAATGTTGTCGCGCACACCGTTCTCTGTTTTGAGGTTCGCTTCAATCACACGTATCTTGCCCTCAATCTCATTATTGTACTTGATGTTCTCCTTATTGGTTTCAATCAGTTCCCTTTGTGAGTTTAGGTCTTTTATCTGAAGTTTCAAAGTCTCAATATTTGACTTCAAAGCAATCATTTTAAGTTCCAGTTCTTTCTTTTGCTGAAGCCTTTTCCTTTCATTGTCCATTGAGGTTATTCTGTTTGTGATTTCCGCAATTTCACTATCCATACCCTCAATGCGGTTCTTATTCTCGACACCACGGTTGATTAAGTCCTGTATTTTTTCATTGTTCACGTTAACAACATCAGTCTGTTCCTGTACGTTAATGTGCTGACCGCAAGTTGGACATTTTTCAGCCTTGATAAGTCCCTCTATCCGCGTGTTTTCGTTTCTTAGTGATGTTATGTTTGCCTTTAACTCAGCATTTGATACACGCAACTCATTCTGCCCTTTCTGCTTTTCTTCTTTCTTCTTTACTTCTTCGTTGTACACATCATCATCAAAAGAGGCATCCTTGACTTCCGCATACGAATCCTTGTGCTTTGACATTTGACCACGTTTTGCTTCAAGTTCAATACCTTTCATTGAAAGGATGTTCTCGATTGTCTGTATGTCCAGTCCTTTTAATTCATCCTTGATTTCACGCCTTTTTGAATAAACATCGGAACGTTCCTTTTCATAGTCACTTATTCTTTTCTCGGAGTCCTTGAGTTTTTCATTCTCAGCCTTAATCTCCTGTTCACACTCAGCAATATTGACTTTCAGAACACCAACTTCGGCTTCAATGTCTGCCTTGTTGTATTTATTGGAAAGAAGTTTCGGCTTTTCATTCTTTTTCCAAATATCCTTTGCAATTTCCTCTTTCTTTTCAATGGAAAGAAGTCCAAGCCACTTTGAGAATAACCTTCCCTTGTCGGTCTGACCCATTCTCAACAAGTCCCCAAGTGTATATGCGGTTGCGGAGATAACAAGATTGAAATCCTCAACAGTTCCGATTGAATCCCTTATTATGTTGTTTGTGTCGGCATTATTCTCACCCTCACAGTTGTCTATTTCCTCCAAGTTTCCATCTATGACCTTGAAGTATTCAAGTTTCTGCTTTGCCTTGCTTTTCTTTGTCCGCTTTGACAGTGCAGGCCTTGTGACGGTTCTCCTGATTACATAATCAACGCCACTGATTTCCAAACCAGCTTCAACAACCACTTCTGTTGCCTTTGGCAGGTATATGTTGAAAACACTGTCCAATGTGGGTGACTTCTGTGCTTTTCCAAATAAAGCAAACCTTAACAAATCAATGGCAAAGGTTGTTTTTCCGCACTGATTCTCAGGCTGTCCATTCAGAAGCACAAGTCCATGGAGTTTAGTAAAGTCGAAATAGTTGTCCTCACCATAGGAAAGGTAGTTCTTCCACTTCACATACTTGAACTTGTACGTTTTGTACTTTGAATACGAATCAAAATCAATAAATGCGTTTACACGTTCATCTATTGCGATTATGTCCTCAATGTTGATATCGTTTATTTCATTGAGTTTAAGGAACTCACCCAACAACTGTTGTTGAAACTTCGGGTCTTGGATATTGTTGATAATATCTGATGCCAACGATATGTCCTCGCCGTTCTCATCAACTGTAATGGGTACAAAATTCACCTCAACGTTTTTTAGCGGAACATTGTACTTATCGGCAATCTCCACCCTCAACGCATTCCTTTTCTGTTCGTTAAAGTCTATTTGACGCAATTTCAGGTCAAATATGAGTTTATCCGTTTTCTTTATGTCTTCTCTCATTTTGTTTTTAATTGACGTTTTTTTATCTTCGGTTCTGCAAGTTCATTTGCTTGTTTTTGTTCATTACAAGTTCCAGGACTTGTTTCTTTTGTTTCATTTGTTATATTGCCGATAATCTTGGTCTCTGCATATTGAATTGGTTTAAGCGGGCTTTGTTTCTTTTTTACCTTTTCGTTCAAGTCACCAAACCTGTCCACATTGAACTTTTCCTCGATTATTTTTGAAAGGTATTCCGTATATGTCATGTTGTTAAGTTTGCAGAACTTCTTTATGTTCTCGCACAACTTATCATCTAATTCTATTGTTATCCTCATATCATTGTTAATTCATATTCGCTTATTTTCTTTGCGGAACACAACATTTCCATTATACCCTTGTATCCGTATTCCTGGTAAATCAATGACGGGTCATAGCCATCAGGTGCCTCAATTAGGTTTATCCTGTCCCTGAGTTGCGTTTTGTTGTTCAAGAACTTGTATATCCTGTATGCGTCATTCAGTGCATCATCGTCAAGGAAAATGTTTATTTCTGATTTTGACCTTCTTATTAAGGCATCAAGAACAGCACTTTCACTATTGATTGTTTTACCTAATAAAGGTATGGAATTTGGTACTACTATGTGGTCAAATGGTCCTTCAACCAGTGTTATCGGCTCGTACCAATTTATCTTACCTTCATTGAACACAACACTGTGTTTTGGCACTTTTGAATTTTTAGCCTTTTGTTTGTTTTTGCCTGTATAATCCCTTCCGACCCAATATGTCAGGTTGCTGAACGAATCATACGATGGTATATAAACCCTATGCCTTAACGAATAATCAGGATTTGTCGATATGTAGCCTATATTGTACTCCTTAATGATTTTGTCATCTATGCCACGACCAATTAAATATTGGTATGCGTCTTTTGCTCCCTTATCGTCTTTGGCCAATGGTTTAAACCCATTTGGAAGGGACAATTCTTCAAACTCGTTAAACTCATCCATTACCTCCTCTCCAATGGAAAGTTCATACTTTTTCGACTGTTTGAAGTCATTGTATATCTCCTTGAACTCGGTTATTATGTCTTGTGACGCATAGGTCTTCAGTAATTTCACTATTGTCCCCTTTGTTCCGTCGCTATCACCACATTTCCAACAGTGATAACCACCGCACCCCTTTGCATGCAAGTCCACCTTTACTTCAAGGTTATATTTTCCATCAGGTGTTCCAAAATTTTCTTCAGCGCAACACGGGCAGTTGAACGAAAACCATTCGCCACACTGCTTGCCGTAGTCACCCAAAAACGAAGTCAATAATGTTATCACCTTTTCTTCCATGTCGCAAATATACTACATAAAACACACTTTTCCAAATCTTGCCACAATTTTTTCTTAAAAAATCACATCCTAGTATACTATCCAGTTGACTTGATATAAAAAATATTTTATGTTTATTTAAAAACAATAAAATATTTTATGGTTAACAATGTTATTAAAAGAGTGTTTTTAGGTTTAGACGTATCAACTAAGACTGTTGGTGTCACTATTGCAAGCGAAAGTGAGGATGGCGAAATTAAAATACTATTAGTTACTCATTTAAGACCTAAAATACCAATAAAAATTAAGGGAACTGAGGCTTTATTCATGAAAAGCGACATTATATGTAGTAATTTGCACAAATACAAAGAGTACAACATAACCAATGTGGTTATCGAAGAACCCCTGATTGGAAGCAACAACTCAATGACGGTTGCAACACTATTGCGTTACAATGGAATGATTTCTCAGTCAGTTTACAAGATTTTTGGCGTTGTCCCCGAATTTATTTCATCATATGATGCAAGAATGTTTGCTTGCCCACAGTTAATGGCTATCAGAAAATTCAACAAAAAAGGTGATATATATCCTATAAACAAAATAAGAAATGCCATTAAGAAAAATGAACTTGTATTGTTTGGACAATACAGTTTCGATTGTGCGAAAAAACTCATACTTTGGAACTACGTGTCAGAAAAGTTTCCGTATATCGAATGGCAATATGATAAAAACAATAATTTAAAAGAAGAAAACTTTGATGCAAGTGATAGTCTGATTTGTGTACTTGGTTACATATCAATGGAAAAATACAAAGATACTAAGCCAACAATTATAGTTGCTACAGAAGATAAAACCGAAAATGGGGTTATTTTCCACTATACAACCCGTTTTTGCGGACAAGAATTTAACAAAATTATTGAACTTTAACTTGTTCTTTTGGTAAAATTGTAGTATATTTGCCAAAAAATTAGAATTATGGCAGTTAAAAGAATTATACATATTGCAGACTTGCATATCCCAAACAACACGAAAGACAGACCGTTTGGCACTATGATTAAGCAGTTGGTTGCTGATATCCTTAACGAGGTAAAGGACTTCTCAAAGGACGAAGTTAGAATTGTCATTGTAGGTGACATCTTCGTACAAAAGATACGTATTTCAAACGAGGCCACTACGATTTTCCATGAATTACTTAATTACCTCAATGAGATTGTGCCCACAATCGTGATTGCGGGAAACCACGACATGTTGGAAAACAACACTGATAAGATGGACTCGATAACACCGACCTTTGAAATCAACGGTGTCTATGAAAATGTTACTTTTGCTGACAAGATTTTGGACTACAAGAGCGGTTATATCGTAGATGATAACATCATATGGGTTCTTTATTCGATATTTGATAAGTTCGCTAAACCGAATTTGGGTGATATTGCTGAGAAGTATCCCGATAAGAAAATCATAGGTCTATACCACGGTGATGTTACAGGTGCTGTAACAGATACAGGCAGAATGTCCGAAAGCGGTATTGATACAAGAGTATTTGAGTGCTGCGACTGTGTTATGGCAGGACACATCCATAAATTTCAGGAAATTAAAAAGAATGGCGTAAGAATAGTCTACCCTTCGTCGGTATTCCAAAAGGATATGGGCGAAAACATCAGTATGCATGGTTTCGTTGTATGGGACTTAGATACTATGAAGTATCGACACCACGAAGTAAAAAACGATTACCGCATACTGAAATTTGAAATTGGTTCTTATGATGATGTCAAAGAAGACAAGGAAATACTAATAAACGCATAAGGCTTATTTATGTCCCTGTTTTATTGATAAATTATAAGTAACTTCTGGAAACATTGCATTTTTTATGTAACAAATACATTCTCTGTCTATGGAGAATGGATTTTTGTTTACATATATTTTAATCTCATGGCCATTTATCTCACACTTATCAATAATATCACCATAATATGACACATTTACTGCAGCGTCCTGTGGTATTGTTGTTACAGATACCGATAAAACGCCGCCATCTGCACCGTAAACCAAACGTTCAATATCGCAATGTATTTCGCCATGTACCACCTCAACTTCTGGTTGAACACCAATAGATTCCTCAATTTTATCAAACAACGCTGTCAAATCACCTAAATTTCCGTTATTCTCTTCCATTTTCTCTAATAATATCTCATTAAGGATTTCAAAATAATCCGCTTCCAGAAAATTTTCAGGTTTTTTTATTGCCAAACTAATCTTAGATGTTAGTTTTGGTTCTACGTTAATATCATTAATGCCATTATATTTTACAGTGATTTTATCATGCGCATCAACACAATCTATGTGCCTGACTGTAACTTCATAATAAAAATCATCAACAATCAAATTCTTTCTTGTCCAACTATTATCCAATTCAAAACGACAGTTAATGTTTCCGTAATTGACTATACTGAAACCATTCTCCTTCTTTTCAATGATAAATGCGTTATCATATGGTTTCTGAACAGCGATTAATTCAGTTTCGTCATTGTTGTTTGTTATTTTATACACTTCGTATTTTTTTACTTTGCACACCTTGAATTTTTCACGTCCACCTGTACACAATACAGGGAAATTAAACTCTTCTTTGAAATTGTTGTCTGTATTGTCTTCATTAACAAACAATGAATTGAGATATAATGTTTTGCTTTCATCTGTTCCATCAATGGATACTGAATAATTTGTTCCGTTTTGAACAATACTTATGCTTACAGAAATTTCTGATACTGCATTATGAAAAAATGTTAAAACACCATTCCTGTATCCAAGCCCATAATTGTTACTGATTACAAGTTTAATCAAATTTCTGTTTCTTATTACATTAATCCAACGGTCATTACAAACCGAATAAAAAGAGTTGTTTAACTCGGATTCTGTTTCTTCTGAAATTTGTTCAACCGTACTATCAGCAACAACCAATAACTCAACTATAATACTGGTCTTAGTGGAATCGGAATTTACAGACTCTACTTCAATAATGCCATTGTCTTGTTCACTTTGGTCGGAATAAGCAATCTCATCATAATGGATTGAACCTCCGACATTTTTTTTCTGTAACACACGAAGACTTCTCATGTCTAATCAAAATCTTTTAAAATTAATATTGCGGTAGAGGGAATTACCTGCATAATATACGGAAGGATTGTATCAAAGAAATAACGCTTGTACATGACGGGTATCTTGAAATACCTGTATGTAAATTCTTCACCCGTTTTCGGGTCTATTCTTGTTTCTTCTGTTTCATCACCTACCTTGTTTGTCAATATAACAGTTTTATCGTTTATGTAATACCTTGCACTGTTCAATATTGCATTAAGGTTTGCAATCTCATTCTGCAGCCTATTAACTTCCGCATTATCAACACACAACACAATCCTTTTTAATTCTTCTGCTTTCTCGTTCCTTTCCCGATAAACATTTGCAAAAAATTTTCCAACGTCACTATTCTTATTAATCAGGTTAAGACATTTATCACCACTTTTTTCCGTCATTATCCCATTTATTACAAAACTAACACTGTCATCCTCCATCATATCACGCACATTGTCGCTGAGTGAATAGTTGTTCAAAGCATATGTAAACGGGTTCTTCATATAGGCCAAGTATTCTTCACCCAAATCATAGTTTCCGTAGCCCACATGTGGGTTATTTCCAACATCTGTTGAAATCAAGCTGTCCAGATAAAGTGCCTTATCATACAGCATTTGATTGAAATACTCACCGCTGTTGCGTATGTTCTTCCATGAAGAATAACGTTCAACAAACACATCATCACTACAATAGAAAAAGTGTGTATATGTTTCCAAGTCTTCTTCACCCTCATCATATTTTGTTATGTCAGACAAATCAATCACATAGTATATATCTTCTCTTTTAACGTCATAAGGATTGAGTGAAAGCAACTCTGATATGTTGCCCACAACTTTAAGGTATGAAAGTGTCTCCATATATGACGTAATATCCATGGGGTCATCAGAATTTGCACCCCATCCACCATTGCTTTGGAATGTAAATTCACCTTCATAATACCTAGTGTTATCATAAAACGGTATTATATATTTTCCATTGTATAAGTCCGTAACACTAAGCGGTAATCCGCCAAAAATATGGTTTTCGTCCTTCTCTGAAGTTGTTTTTTCATTAAGTTCATTTATTTCACTTACAAGTGTTTCAGTATATGAATGTGGATTAACTACATGGTACTTTTCAGTCAATTCAAACGTTTTCTCAGTTTCAGTGTTTCCCATACCAAACAGCGCAAGTATCATTTCGATTGAATCAATAGTACCCTTTGACTTTAATATGTACTTTGAAGACAAGGAAAGTGAGCGCATGAACGCATTATCTTCGGTTGCTGCTGTAATTGTATTGTTGTTGATTGGATTAAACCATCTCAATCCGTTTTCTTGTAAATAGCCATCATCCAATGTTGTGTTGGATAAATCTTCCTCGTCTGATAGTGGAATTGTTGAGAATATATCCCAACCCATGTAATTCAACTTATCAGATAGTTCTGCTTCAGGTCGGTTATTACACCCATCATACGTTACCTTGTTAGTCAGTTTAATGCCATCAATATATCGTTTCAGGTCATCAAACAATCGTCCGTATATCCGAATGATGTGTTCCATCCTCTGACCACCCTCAACATTATCTTCTTCTTCACCGTCCACGAATGTTCTTCTGTAAGTCCAATCGTAGTTCTTGATTGATTCATGTGTCATATTGCGCCAAAGATTATCACACCACAGTTCATCAAGAGAAGAACCCAATCTATACAAACGGTCAACATATTCGTAGTATAACGGTGAGGATATGTCAATTATAGTCCAAACGCCATTTATTGTTTGTGACGGCCAAATATAATCCATATGTGTGTAGTACATACCTGTTTCCGTCTCGTATGGTGTTAAAAAACTATTCTTATAGAATGGTCTTGTGTCTTCTCTAAGCAATAATTTTTGGAAATCATCAAGATTTTCATAAAATTTCCTTTTAACTTCTTCTTTTGGATAAATGAAAATTACTGGCGTTATACTACTTGCATTTATGCTTGGTGTCGCATTACCTGCAAAAGAGAATGTCTTTATACTACCGTTATCAAGTTTTATGTGTCCTGAGTGTAAACAGAACGTAAAACCATCAGTAAAGTTAAAGCCCTTTAAATTAAGGTTCACATACTGAATTGGATTTTTTGTGTTTATTGCTTTTAGATTAACATCAACAGTATTAATCAGAAGGTTACATTCTTCTGGCATACTATAATCAATAACCCGATATGCTTCTTTTGCACTTTCTGGATGTATTGAATCATATCTTTCTTTTGTTATTCCAGAACCTGTCTCTTTGTGATAATAGTCGTTACGTACAACTTCATAAGTTTCAATTTCATCAAAGATATAAACTTCTTCTTCGCCGCTTATTTTAAGTGCAAGTTCAAAATTGTAAAATGAAACTGCTAAAAACCTATTGATATTGACTGATTGTTCATCTATATCAGAATGTATCAAATCAACTTCAAATGGATTATACATTTTTAAACCCGGACTTAACACCCTGTATTTGTTTCCGTCTTCTTCCCTGTAAAACACAAACGGGACTTCATTGTTGTAATTAGTCAATATTGGAGGGAAATTCTCAATGATATTAAGCATTGAACTTCTAATCATTTCAACACATGAGCCGTAATACACAAAATCCCTTATGTCATTACTCAAATAGTTTACCTCTACCGAATTTACAACTTCTTGCGCATTCTCAACATCAGGGTAAAACCAATTACCGACCCATTTGCCGAAATCATGACGTTTCTTTGTGGTGGGTATATTGTTTATTGTATAAAGAAAACCGCTATCACCAAAAAAAGGACGTTTACCCCTTTCGATTTGGTGTTTCGCACCAATTGTTACCCAATCCCTTTCCCATATCGTGCCTGTTGAGATTGTCTGGTGTTTTTTCTTCAATATATAGTTGCTGTGAAACCTGCTATATCTTCCTGCCATGATAATTTATGAGTTTTTTAATTCTTCGATTGGTAGCGACGAATCCACGTTTGTACTTTGGTCTGTCTTAACCTCAGCGACATTATTCTTGGTATAGTTATCTTTAACCGTAAAGTATTCATACTGTTTATAAATCTCACCATCAAAGTTGTAATGTGTAACACGTCCGTTTTCAAGATTGCGCACAACTTCACCTTCAGCCATAATGCTCAAAGTCTCAATATCATGTTCAACCATCTCAACCTCAATAACAACAGGGTCAAACTTAGTGTTGGTAATACTAATACGTTGGTTTGGCGCGCCAATATAAGGCAAAGAATTACTCTTGAAACTCGGTGCTGTTGAAGGTGTGACTGTCATAAAGCACAACGTTCCGCTTCCATTAAATCTGTAGCCATTTGACTTTGTGTATCCAGAAGATAAATTCTGCGATACAGGTTCACATTTATTGTTGCTTGTAATAATCCTATAAAATTCTTCACGTTTAAGCATCCCATTTACATTGTTAAAATATTCAACCCTGTAGCCGACCAACGAATCGTCTGAAAAGTTCAGGCCATCATTGGTGTCGTTCAAATCCATTACGATGCCACTCGTATCAGGATAAGCGGAAAGAGAACCAATGTCTTTAATGGTGCAATAATACTCCCTCGGCTTTATGTATATGGTATAGATACCTTTTTTTCCAAAAACATTGATTGGTAAATTAAGGTTATACATGCCCAAAAGATTTCTCTCTTGTGTAAAAGGGTTTTTGTCAGCATCGTCTATTTCAGACGGCCTGAAAATTGATGCTACATCATCATATCTTTTGAAGTATTTGAAGTCAATGTCCTCGCTACTCCTTGATGGTCTGTAATGATACCATATTTCAACGTCCTTTTCTGGGTCAATAAGACTCGGTTTTACTATTCCGTATGTACTGTTCATTTTCGTATAATTAATATTCTTTTATGTTGAAGAAACCACCATTTTGATAATTCTCCATATCTTGAAGGGTTTTAACTTCACCTAGTTTGATATGCCTTTCAAATGCGGCATTTTTGCCCCTGTCAATATTGACATTGTTCTCAACAACTGGTTTGAAGTGTATTCCCATTAAGTAATCTTCCTTGAAAATGTCGGCCTCAAACATATCTACATCAAACGTTTTCTTATACTCTAATTCAGAATTGATGTAAACGACTTCTTTCTTATTAACGTCAACCTGTTTGTCATATGAAAGTTTTAGGTTTCCTGTAAAAAACGGAAAGACATTTTCTGTAAACCTTTTAATGTGGCCTATGTCCTCCACATAATCATTGAACGAGAATTCAAATTCACCATTCGCCAATTTATATAAATCGCCATCTCTTTCAAAATCATAAGTTTCTATGTAAGTTATACCACAGTTACTGCTATAAACTCCATCCCTGTCTATTTCGAATTTATCATAATAATATTGTTCGTTTCCGTCATCATCAAATGTTTTATTGATTAATTCTGCCTTAAGATGAGCACCTGTCACATATTTTATCGTAATTTTGCATTCTTCAAGGTCTGCCGTAATATCATCAATAACATCACCATAAGCAATAAGATTTCTGACAACAGTGCCAACTGAAGGCTCTGTTTCGTCATAGAAACCTATATTCCCAAATTCGTCATTCTTTGTCCTTAAATTTCTTACAAATCCCTTCGTGTAGAAATACAGCCAATCCTCATCCTCATCAGGCATTTTGTATTCTCCGAACTCATTGGTATATGTGGAATAACGCCTAAGTGATTTTAGTTTGCTATCTGACTTCTGATTGATTGTAATCACATTGCTGTCTGTTGAAAAATCCTTGCTGAGTTCTGGTTTTACTTCAGTTACATCATTTGGTGAAAAAACAACTTTTTCGTTATCCGTATCAAAATGTCCATAATAATTTTCACCGTTATCGTTCTGATACATGGTCATTATGCCTTCATCATTCTCGTATATAAACTTCTCACCCGCATATATAACCTGACCAGGCTTCCAATTTAAAAGATATGGCGTATAATAGCCAGGGTCGTTGTATGTGTTGTATAAATCAAACGACAATCTAAAAGACGTTTCGTCAAGACATCTGTATCCGAAATACTCATCAGCAATTTCTTCTGACAGTTCAATGAAAAATTCCAATATTTCAATCATGGTGTCACCGCCTTTCTGCCAATAGTCATCACATACACAGCAAACACCCTTTGTTTCAAAAGTCTCTCTTTCGTCAGGCGTTTCCGTTTTTTCCCTCTCGTATTCCTGACAAAGTTTCTTGAGTTTCACCATTTCGTCATATTTTTTTCTCGCCTGACTCAAGTACAACGTTTTTTCTATCTTTGTTGGCTCTACGTCAAAAACAAACCTTTTGTTGTTTGAATAAACATACACGGTTCTCATACAGTTGCCTTCATCAGTTTCAACTACGACTTTTTGTAATTTCAACTCAATAAGTCCAATACCGTTTTCAACAAACTTGATTATTGTGTTATGATTATTGCTTTTAAAATTTTGTGACTTGGCGTGATAATAGTAATTCATAAGCGTGCGATACGAGATACATTCACCCGTTTCAGCTATATTCT
>Ga0247611_10003631_pt1 | contig 22572 bp, 23 predicted proteins | sample 177DNAGHGhighgp2_FD_192422 | JGI IMG/M metagenome (GOLD analysis project Ga0247611, IMG submission 192422) | Sheep rumen microbial communities from Palmerston North, Manawatu-Wanganui, New Zealand - 1770 DNA GHGhigh gp2 | ecosystem: Host-associated > Mammals > Digestive system > Stomach > Rumen... | reverse complement strand
ATTTTCCTTGGAGAAGCGTTCACTTGGAAAACTCTTATTGGTTCATTGCTGCTATTGGCAGGTACTTTAATAATGGTAATATGAACATAGAAGACTATCGTGAGTATTGCCTTTCTTTGGGCGAAGACATGGAAGAGAAACTGCCTTTCACAGCATTCCGATATGCCAGTGGTGTATTGGTGTTCTATGTGCATGGTCACATGTTTTCGTTCTTTGACTGCGACAATTTCAGCGTCATCACGCTTAAATGTCAGCCGGAACCGGATAGATGAACTGAAAGCCGAGTACGACTGCATCGGCAAGCCCATGATGGTCAACAACCGGATTAAACGTTAAAACTTGACTAATGGCAAAACTAATTGATATAACCGACTCCGAGCAAGCCGAACTTGCTCTTGAATTTGCGGAGTCCATCCATGCCGGATTTCCTTCGCCCGCTGCCGATCATGCAGGCGAGCGCATCAATCTTGCGCGGGAATTGACACCCCATCCGGAAACCACTTTCTATGCCCACGTGGAAGGTGACTCCATGCGTGATGCAGGCATCCTCGATGGCGATTTGGTAGTCGTCGATCGTAGTCTCGACCCCAAGAAGCATCAAGGCACTTTCCCAATTCGAGATTGGTGATGTCTGGGGCATTGGTCGCAAGGCAAAAGCCAATGATGCAGAAAATAGGCTATCCCGCCATTCTGGAGGAAAACACGAAGGTACTGGGTGAGATATTCGGCTATTCCGAGACTCTCTACGTTTATAACACATATCAATTCAGTGACTATTCACGCTACGACTTTAATGCTTTCTCAGAAGAGGACAAGCGGAAATATCGTGACGAGCACTATGACATCGACTTGAAGAATGCCTGCGAACTGGGCAAACGTCTGGTGCAGAAAGTCCAATTGTAAGCCGGATGGTTTGCCGGACAAGGCAAAAAGGTGTATGCCTTTATTCCCGACAAAGACAGCTTTGAAAATTGCGGAAGCAATAATCGTGCCCCTGTGGCTATAGAACTCGAACTGATGTACAAACTGTTTACCAAGGTTTGTATCAGCTTGGAGGAGTTGATTAAATGTTTATTATAAACTATGCCCTGTCCACATAATCACATAGATTGCCCTTGTCCGAAAGACTGTCCGCGGCACGGAAAGTGTTGTGAGTGCGTAGCACACCACAAAGCACACGGAACCAAACTCCCCGCCTGCTTGAGAGGCATTGACTGGCAAAAAAAATGAAAAAAGTTGCTTTTCAGGTGATAGATTTGGGCACTTTTTTGACTTATATATGGAGGGGTATATATAAACACGAATCTATTAACACAAAAACGCAAATGAACAAAGAACCATGCGGAGAAAAAACGACCTATTCACCGCAAAAAAGCGGAGATTAGGCACGATTCTTACGCTCAGAGTATATTTTGCCTCTAAACATTTTGGGGATAGTGCAAGTTTTCAATGAAAAAATTTGCGTAAATAAAATAAAAGTTGTACCTTTGCAGCGCATTTGAGTGTTCGCGATTCGCGAACGGCGAACAAAATAATGTAAAATGCTTAATTTCAACGATATGAAAGAGCAAGATATTGTTATATTATTAAAGAAATTAACAAGCAAAGGGCGCAACTTTTCTGTTCGCAAACTGGCGGAAGAACTCAATATGAGTGCTTCAAGTGTAAGCGAGAGTTTGGAACGCAGTAAAAAAGCGCAATTGGTAGATCGTAACAAAAAACGAGTGAACACGCTGGCGCTACAGGAGTTTATGGTTCATGGTCTCGGTTATGTCTTCCCTGCAGAGACTGGACGCGTCATCCGTGGTATTCCTGCATATGTAAGTGCCTCACCGATAAAAGAACAAGTTTCCAATTCTTCCGAGCAGTTTGTTTGGCGCTACGCAAAAGGCGATGCACGCGGGCAACAAATAACTCCGCTGTATCCTTCAGTGCCGGAAGCCGCCTTGCGCGACGAGGAGTTGTACCAATTGCTGGTCATCGCGGACACCCTGCGTATGGGGCGTTCCCGCGAAAGAGAGATTGCTGTTGCCGAACTGAACAAATACATCCAGCGTTATGTCGAGGAACAAGAAGAGTGCTATGAAGATTCAATTTGTGAGTGATTTGCATCTGGAGTTTCCGGATAATCGCGCATGGTTGGCTGCGCATCCGTTAGAGGTAACGGGCGATATATTGCTTATTGCCGGTGATACTGCATACCTTGACCTGCCGGATTCCGGACGCGAGACATATAAGGCGTACGATTTCTGGGACTGGGCTTCACGCAACTATAAGCAAGTCATTGTGTGTCTCGGCAACCATGATTTCTATGGCTATTATGACTTGGCAACTATGCCGGATGGTTATTGTCTGGACATCCGCCCGAACGTAAAAGCGTACTACAACAGCGTGGTACATCTGCCGGATGTAGATATCATTGTCTCTACCCTTTGGTCATTTATTGAGCCGGATATAGACTTTATAGTCGAACGTAGTGTGAGTGATTTCTACCTCATCAAATATGAAGGTCACCGCTTAAATGCACAGAATTTCAATGCAGAGCATGAGCGTTGCTTAGCTTTTATCAAACAGTCAGTAACAGAGAGTAAAGCCAAAACAAAAATCGTTTTGACACACCATGTGCCCACGCAGTTATGCACAGTTGATGAATTCAAAGGAAGCACAATCAATGGTGCCTTTACGGTTGAATTGGGCGATTACATTGCAGATTCGGGTATCGACTATTGGATTTATGGTCACTCGCACCGTAATATGGATGCGAAGATTGGAAAAACACAAATCATCTCTAACCAGTTTGGCTATCTCTCCCATGGCGAACCACAAAACAATGGTTTTGATCCAAAACGGTATATTGAGATATAACCCATACCATGCCCTGTCCACATAATAACATATCATGCCCCTGTACGAAGGAGGGATGTCCGCGACACGGAAAGTGTTGTGAGTGCGTCGCACATCATAAAGAACACGGAACCAAACTCCCCGCCTGCCTTCGAGGAATAGACAGGCAGAAATAAAGCAAACGAAATAACATATATACCATAATATGTCTAAACAATTACAAATACGAAACTCAATGGCAGTATCCGAGTTTTTCTCGGTAACTGATAACAAAAGCAACTACCGAGGAATTTTCGGCAGTTCTAAATAAGTGATTTGGTTATTATTCAGTTTGTGCAAAATTTGCACATACTGCCGAGGATGGCATGTCGGAAATTCCGACACACCACTCAACATGGAGCATTTGAGAAATACCACGTCATCCAGGACCGTCTGTTTGAATCGGATTTTGACAAATTCACTTTACCGACATTACCTTTTGATGAACAAGAATAACATCCTATAAATCCTCTTATGGCGTAGAGGGTCGATGCGATGAAAGTCTTTCAGGCGAAGCCGGTCTTTCAGTAAGTGAAGCAAACGGTCTTTCAGTGAAACGGTCTCTCAGCAAGCAAAGCTTGCGGTCTGCATCGGCAAAACGCCGATGCGTATGGCTGCTCAATCAAAACTTTTTCAGAGACTGATTTGGCTGGTAGATACGATCTACAGCGCAGGGCATATCTCGCGGGACGAGATAGACCGCCGGTGGTCCAGTGCACGGTACAGAGCGAATTAAGGTGAAGATGAGCGCGTATGATGCGAATTACATGCGCACGCTACCGATCCACGGCAGCCAGTTTGAGTTGGAGCGAAACGACGAGTACAGTATCTTCGGTTTCTACGTTGCTCCGACGTACGATTTCATCCAAGAACTGCGTAAATTCGGTTCGACCCTCGAAGTTCTCGAACCCGCCCATCTGCGCAAAGAGTTCAAAGAAGAAAGCGAAAAACTCAAACTAATGTACGAAAGAAAGAGTAATAAGAATACAAGCTTTTAGGATGATTGCCCGCGCATGTACTCGCCGGGGGTGATACCCGTTTTGTTCTTGAACATGCGCGTGAAATGATGCGGGTAATCAAAACCCAACATGTAAGCCGTTTCGCTGATGCTTCGGCCGCTCATGAGGATATTTTTCGCAATCCGGATGACGTACGACTGAATATATTCCTTGGCGGAAGCACCAGTCGCTTGCTTCACCAAATCGCCGAAATATCCCGCTGAATACGCCATCTCCGAGGCGCAGTACGCTACTGTCGGCAAGCCTTTCTCGGCTTGCCGGCCTTCGTAATAATACTGGTCCAACAAGGTGTGAAACCGTTTCAACACATCCGGCTCGTTCGCCGTAATCCGCGCATTCTGACGCCAATAGGCACGCTGACAGTAATCCAAGATCAACCGCAGATAGCTGACCACTATATTCCGTAGAGCAGCGCTGTCCTTATGGGCTTTCAGTTCCTCTCTCAAACTGTTCACCAGCATCTCTATCGCGTCCCATTCTTTCGGCTCCAAAGGCAGCGAATCGGTGAAGAAATACGAGAAGAAATTATACTCCGCAATGTGCACCTCGAGATCTGTCTTACTCATCAACTCCGGCGACCACAACACTGCCCAACCGTTCAGAAAGAGCGGACGACCGTCATCTTCTTTACCGCCTATTTGTCCGGGCGCAACAGCTATAACTGACCAGTTGCTCACCTGCACAGGGCGCACGCCATAAGACAGGTTCTGCGGAAACTCCCGTTGTATGAACAACCCATAGACGCCATAACTGTTCATGCTTGTCCGCACGCCTTTCGCTAATTCATCGAAATGAACCACACTAATCAGCGGATGTAGAACTTCCGTCTCCAAATGCCGCGCATACACATTCGGCTCGCGTATATTCAGGATCTTTTTCATAACGGATGTAATTTTCTGCAAAGGTACAACAAATATTGCACATGCACAAGCATTCGGGCATTTTTTTGCCAAAAAGAATAAGATTCTTTCTGTTTCGCGCGGGTAAATAGCGGCTATGCTTGCATAAGACGATATTTATCGGCACAAAACAGGAAAGCCGTGAGGCTTGGCAAAAAAATGTCCGCCGTTGTGTATGTCCGGCAGGACGCGAACGTACTTTCGAAGGGGTCCCCATTTATGGGGGAGGAGGTCGAAGATACAAAAAATATCCTAAATATGCAAAAATGGCAGCCAAAAAAATGATATTTTTCTGCGTTTTCTGCGAAAATGGTAGTTATTCGGCGGATTTATGTTATTCTATATCCGCTAAAAGCAGTAATTTTGCAGTCGAAATGAGAAAATGTAAAATTAAGAAAATGAAACGATTGTTTATACTTTTTATTGCAGCTATGAGCACAATGACCCTTATGGCACAAACACCGATTAACATCATCATCGGCTCAAAGACCTTTACCGCCACACTCGCAGACTCCGAAACCGGCGAAGCTTTTGCTGCACTCTTGCCCCTGACCGTCACGATGAACGAACTGAACGGCAATGAGAAATACCATTACCTGTCCTCCTCTCTCCCTACCGCCGCATACCAGCCCGGCATAATCCATGCCGGCGATCTGATGCTCTACGGCAACAACTGCGTGGTCCTTTTCTACGAGACTTTCAACACCTCGTATTCCTATACCCGCATCGGCGCGATTGACGATCCTTCAGACCTCGTTTCCGCTCTCGGTTCCGGCGATGTCTCCGTGCGTTTTGAATTCAGCACTACTACTGAAAACCTCATTCCAACCCTCTCCCGAGGAGAGGGAGTAAAGATCCTCCGTAACGGACAACTCTATATAAGGTACAACGGAGCAATGTATAATGTACAAGGGGTAAAAGTGAATGCTGATTAACAATCAGAGAAATGCAAAGAAGAAAAGATAGTCGATTCTTATGATTTCTGCAGATAGCACTTCGTTTTTGCGAGGTGCTATCATTCCGTATCTGAGTCATATGTGTCGGCTGTCTGGCATGTAAGTAGAAAAAGTGACGATTATTAAGATTTGTACGCCACGCCACCATCCCCCGAACCTCTGCGCAAGATCTGCGTAACCTCTACTGATCTGTGGCTATTTGAATGGAGATTGAAAGGTATATGATTGTTATGAATAAGGTATTGAACACCTTTCAATATAATAGCAGTCAATCAGCCATTCTCAAGCCACTCTCGCGGCACTTCTAAACATGGCACACAAGGTATAGTTTCGTGCCTTTAGAAATGTAGAATGAATATACAAATCCGATTGGTTATTTATTTATAGTAGCAAAATAATTGCTACGGATTAGTTTGTCGGATAGTTCGTAAGCCTCTTGTTCGGAAACAGGACGATTATGCCGCGCTATGGAATCCATAAGATTCACTCCAAAACCTTTCCAATAATATTCCTCACAGCCGATTAGGTGCATAATCGTCGGGTAAATATCCATTTGGTAACATGTGTCTATAACTTGGGTGTTTTCAGAAATGTTAGGTGAATATATTATAAGAGGTGTGAATGTCTTTGTTGTTTGCATATTTATGTCATTTTTCTGCGCAAAAGTATCAAACTCTTCATTCACAGAACGGAATATTGTATGGTCACCGGAAATGACAATAGTGGTATTATTCTTAAGTCTCTCATTGGTAAAAACAGTATTAAAGATTTCTCCTATACATGAGTCTGTATAGTGAAGACAATTGAGATAAGCTGCCATGATCAATGGCATTCCTTCCACATTGTATTTGGGATATTTAGATCCGTGTGTGAATGGTACATGTGAAGAAACAGTAATACCCAACACGCAGAAAGGATAGGCGACTGTATCGGCATAATTGATCATTTGTTGCATTAACTCTAAATCCTCCCAATGTTCCCCTTTCTTTGGCTCGATTAATTCTTTGAATTGATACCCGAATGTAACTTTTGATTGTCCCCACATACCAGGAGCAGGGTTCACGATAGCAGCATTTTTGTAACATTCTGCATATCCGGCAAATTTATTGTCCGCATACAATCTGCAAACGGCTCCATTAGAAATAGGCAATAAGCCTGTCGCGTCTATCATTTGACCATCCGCAGAGTTTCCATGTTTAACTTGCGATTTTAATTTATCACAATAAAGTACATGCGAATCTTGTAACAATGCTGACATGTTAGGCATGTACTTATGACCGCATACTTCTCCCAAAGGCCAAGACTCCAAACTTTCAAATAGTATAAAAATCAAGTTAGAATTTGGAACGATGGAGTCTTTCTTGTTTGTAAAAAAAGGTTCTATTCTTTTGATATCTTGTTCTGTCAATGGAATAATCTCTCCAGCTGGTCGCAATGCACTAAAAATAAACGTGGAAGGAAAATATGTATAAATTGAATAATCTTTGATATAATAGTTTGCCCATGCATTGTAGTCTGTACAAGTTTCTCTTGTTGCATAGTATACCACATTACCAAATGGGTAGTAATTCGTAAATCGTTCTCCCGCCAGCATCTGCGAGTGAACCATGGCAGTCTCTTCAGTATCATTAGCCCAGATATTCATTACTTTTGCATAGCATACATTATCGATAATAGACAACAATATTGAGAATAAAAATACACAACCAAATTTAAATACACTACGCTTGTTGGTCACTTTTCTAAATAGTAAATAGCATATGACATACAAAATCGTAAGAACAAGATAAATATTGATATCCCAGCCCAAATACGAATATAGAGAACTCCAAAAGCCACTCATATTATCCACCATTTGCATCGTTTCGTATGAAAGGAATAATGAGTTGGCTTTGAAGTAAAACATATTAGCTATCAACCATATATCAGCAATGACATTAACAACTATTGTCCACCAATTCTTTTTGGTAAGGAACACAAATGATCCCAGAAAAAGTGCTGGAATGAGTTTTCCTCCCCAGAAACGAAAGAACTCAGCAGGAGTATGCCATAAACTGGAAATCAGAACAGAATGGTAGCAATTCCAATGAAAAAGAACACCTTTTACGAAGATGGTGAATACAAAAAGGAATAATACACATAATTGTGCGTGATTACCTTTTGTCAGAAATAATTTGATTTTTTGTAACATAATTGATAGTTATTTTTACGCATAACTATCAATTTCAACAAGTAGAAAAGAAATGTGAGTATATCTACTCGCGTTCACGGGAAGTCTGGAATAAAACCCGCCTCTCAATATAGATATACTCACACTGAATAAACCTCAGTGTATTATATTGAGAGGAGGAAGTACTTCAACTTCCGTGAACATTGCTATTTCTAATTCTGCAAGAAATTAGTTTTCCAGACTTTTTCTTGAACGCGAAATAATAGTAATGCTTTGTTTTTGTTTAATTAGCGCAACGCCTTGCACTTGTCTTTCTTCATCTTTTACGTCTCGGAGAGGGACGATGTTATTTATTTTGTTCCAAGTATTTTTCTATATCTTGTTCTGTGGGTAGTTGGAGACGGTATTTGCTGACAAAGACACTATCTTCCAAGCCTTCTGTTGCGTATTGTACCGTGGTCTTTCCGTAGTCTGAACAGAGCAACAAGCCAATTGGTGGATTGTCTTCCGGCAGCATCACTTCGTGACGATAATAATTGAGATACATATTCAGTTGTGAAGCATACTCATGGCGAAAACGATCGGTCTTTAGTTCGACAATCAAATGGCACTTGAGAATACGATGGTAGAAAATTAAATCTATTAAACAGTTTGTCGGCTGGTGTTTGCCACGGTTCTAATGTGGTTGACGAAGAAATTGCGGTTGCTGACCGCAAAATTGGGTTGTTGTCCGTCTTGTTGGAATTTGCGGTTGGCAACCGCAAAATGTCTTTCTTGCTGAATTTCAGCACAAAGGGTAACACTTGTTCGCCTAATTGCGGGTACGCATTGTACATCAAACGGAACTCATACAAGCGCCTTTCTCCAAGTCCACGCAAGTGAATACGTTTCGCCAAATTTTTCAAGAGTGCCTCACCATATTGTGCTCTGTCTTCTCCGTTCTGTTCATACTCCACTATATACCAGCCCACCAACCAGTTACGGGCGGTCAAAGACAGATTGACCGCGTGAGCCGCTTGTTGTTGCAAAGCGGTTTGGATGGATTCGATATTTTGGGCTAATAATTCAAACGTCATGGTGTGATGTGCAAATTCGGGTGCAAAGATACTGCTTTTTTGCGAGATATGCAAATTTATTTGCGGAAATCATGCGAGAAAGTGCTTTTTTGCGGAAGATTCTGCAAAAATGGTAGATATTCGGCTAATTTATGTTTGTGTATCTCAAAAAAAAGTAGTACCTTTGCACCGAAATTCAAATGACTAAATTTGAAAATGTGTAAATGTGTAAATGCGGAAATAATAAAAACAATAATAGCTATGCAAAACTTTGATTATCAGACACCGACACGTCTTATTTTTGGTGAAGGCGTAGTAGAGAAACTGCAGAAAGTGATGAGCGGTTTCGGCAAGAAAATACTCCTGACTTACGGCGGAGGCAGTATAAAGAAAATACCGGCTTTCAGAAATCAGAACTCAGCCATTAGTAATCAGTATTCAGGTCTCAGCCTTTATGAGTATGTGCGGGAGACGCTGAAGGATTTTGAGGTGGTGGAACTGAGCGGTATTCAGCCGAATCCGAAATATGATCCTTCGGTATTGGAAGGTGTGCGGTTGTGCAAAGAACATAAGGTGGATGTAATCCTTTCGGTCGGCGGCGGAAGTGTGCTGGATTGCTCGAAGGCGATTGCTGCAGGCGCTTGTTATGAGGGCGATCCGTGGGATTTGATTTCGTTCAAAGTGAAAGCGCAGGCAGCTCTGCCGATTGTGGATATTATCACCTTAGCGGCTACGGGAAGTGAGTACGACTGCGGCGGAGTTATTTCCAGAACGGAGACGAATGACAAGATCGGTTATTTGGATCGGCACTTGTTCCCTGCCGTTTCGTTCTTGGACCCGACATACACGTTCTCGGTCAGCCGGAAACAGACTGCGGCCGGTATTGCGGACGCGATGAACCACACGATGGAGCAGTATTTTGTGGAGGACGCGACGCTGCTGAATGACGGTTTCTGCGAGTCGATGTTCCGTAGCCTCATGACCAACGGCCGTAAGTGCATCGAGAACCCGGAGGATTACAAAGCCCGCGCAGAGATGATGCTGGCTTGTACATATGGTTGCAACGGTATTTTGGCGTTGGGTAACAGCGAAAGCGGTTGGCCTTGTCACGGTATTGAGCACGCTTTGAGTGCTTATTACGACATTACGCACGGCGAGGGTTTGGCGATCATTACGCCGAGGTGGATGAAGCATATTCTGAACGAGCACACTTTGCCGCGGTTCGTTAAGTACGGCGTGAATGTGTTCGGAATTGACGCTTCGTTGGACGAATGGACGATTGCGAACAAGGCGATTGAGGCGACATATGCGTTCTTTGAGTCGATCGGCATTCCGATGCACCTGCGCGAAGTGGGAATTGACGACAGCCGGCTAGACGAGATGGCACATCATATCGCTGTGAATGAGGGACTTGAGAATGCTTATGCGGCTCTGACCGAGAAGGACATCAAAGAGATTTTGGTGGCAAGTTTATAAGAACAAAACATCACACATCATACATTATGAACGTATTGATTCTTCAGGCTTCGCCGAGAGCGAAGGGTAACACCGCTTGGATGGCGGACGAGTACAAGAACGCAGCCGAGGCTGCAGGTCATAACGTGACGCTCGTGAATGTGGCGCACAAACATATCGCAGGCTGTTTGGCGTGCGAGTACTGCCACGGCAAGGGCAACGGCGCGTGCATCCAGAAAGATGACATGCAGGAGCTTTATCCGTTGATGGCAGAGGCGGAAGTGCTGGTATTGGCTGCGCCGATTTATTATTTCACGCTCTGCGCGCAGATCCAGGCGCCTATTCAGCGAATGTACTGCGTCAACGCGCCGGCTAAAGTGAAGAAGATGGCATTGCTCTGTTCGTCTTATTCGCCCGGTGTTTATGATGGCGCAACGGCTGAGTTCCGCGACATCTGTAACTACTGGCACGCCGAGAATATGGGCGTTGTAACCGCCAAAATCGACGAGCAGAAAACCGATGCCACAAAGCAGAAAATCGTAGATCTGGTAGCAAAACTGTAAAAATTCTTTGAAATCTGCATCCAAAGTGCAGATTTTTTTGTATATGTCAAAAAAAAGTTGTACCTTTGCAGCCAAAAGTTGCAAAGACGATATAAACTATGAATGATTATCGTTTCATAAACATCGACCAAGAGCCGACAGATGAGCAATTAGAACAGTTGATGCACGAAGTTGCCGTTGAGGCTAAAGAGCGTCATGACCGAGCGCACGCGGCTTATTTCGCACATATAGACCAAATGATACAAGCTATATGAGGAAACCCGTGCTCATTGTGATTGCTGGTCCGAACGGATCCGGTAAAACATCCACTACGCGTTTGGTTATCAAACATGAGTGGGCGGATCAATGTGTCTATATTAATCCGGACGAGATTGCGCAGACGAAGTTCGGCGACTGGAATGATGTCAATGCCGTGCGTCAAGCGGTGGAGTATTGTGAAGAATGGCGCGAGCAACTACTGCGCGATCACAAAGATTTTATCTTTGAGACGGTTTTGTCCTCCAATGGTAAAGTGGATTTCTTGAAGCGCGCCAAGGAAGAAGGTTATTTCATTCGAATGTTCTTTATTTGTACCAAGTCGCCGACCATCAATGCTGCGCGAATAGCAAACCGCGTCATGGAAGGCGGACACGATGTACCGATACAAAAGATTATTTCGCGCTATGAAAAAGCGATAGTGAATGCTGTCAAAGTGATGCGATTTGCTGATAGAGCGTATTTTTATGACAACTCTATTGATAACCAAAATGCGCAGTTGCTATTCCGTACAGCAGAAGGACATTTCGCGAAACGCTATACAGATAGCATCCCAGAATGGGCAAATAAGATTTTGCAACAAACTAAGTAATCGTCCCTCTCCGAAACGGTGCTTCCGAGCAATCCGAAAAAGGAGAAAGACAAATATAGACATAAACTTTAAAAACGCTAATGGCATAAAACAACTGACAAACAACATACATAAATAATAGCGTTATAAGCCGATACTTGGTTCCCTTGAAACTTCGACAACTTCAAGAAACTATTGTTAATTCAAGCCACGGTTTATGCACGCTCACGTATCAGCGTGAGTTTTCCGTGCATAAATTTGAATTAACAAGGTAGTCGAAGACCTCAAGGAACCAAATTTAAGCGAACGAAAGCGCACGCTTTTATTGTGGTTGTGACCAAATTAACAAAATCAGGTAAATCTGATTATGCCTTGTAAATATAACAAAACTAATAAACATTATTAACTTTTAAATTTTCAAAAAGATGAAAAAATTCTTTATTATGCTATTTGTCGTAGCAGTCTGTACATTAGCTTATGCTGATGAAAATCAAAAAGTATTCTGCCAAATTGTTGGGCAAAGTAACGGCTTTACACCAAAAGTTAAAATTTCTATTGATTATGGTCAAGAAATGAAATTTGGAAGTGATAATCGTCTTGTAGATGAAAGTGGGCAAGTTATTAAGTTTAATTCTATGATTGATGCCTTAAATTATATGGGTTCTAAAGGATGGAAATTTGAACAGGCTTATGCTATCACGTTAGGAAATGCAAATGTTTATCATTATTTATTGTCAAAGGAGATTTCTGAAGGACAAGATATTAACGAAGGATTGAAAACGAAGCAAGATTTCAAAAAAGAGCAATAATACTCATTTATTCTATCATTTTATCATGTCCATATTTTTGCCGCAAAAAGCAAAAATATGGACTTTTTACTTCCTTTTCAAATAGCAAAAATCAGCAGCCCATACGCAGGTCTAAGGCTGACGCTACACTAATTCCTGAATCTTAAATATAGTACATTTTTCCTCTTACCCGCCGGACACGAGAGACATACGGGAAAGATACCTGACGATAGACCGACAGGATACCGACGAGATACCGTAACCTAATCTTAATAATCGTACATTGAAAAAGCATAACTTAATAAAAGCGAACGAATGGCAATTTGAGTAAATATCACATTAGATTTGAGTAAAATTCTCTATACTTTTGAGTAAAAATTCATAGCACTTTGAGAATTTTTTGTACGTCATTATGCGTTTCTGCAAAAATGGTAGATATTTAGCTGATTTATGTTTGCGTATCTCAAAAAAAAGCAGTAACTTTGCACCAAATTTTCAAATGATCAAATATGAAAATGAGTAACTGTAAAAATATTTTATTCTTTATGCTGGCGGCGGTTATGTTGGCTGCTTGCACAAATTCAAATGAGAAAATGAGTAAATGCGAAAATGAGAAATTGGAACTCAGTTTTACGGCTGAGCAGGCAGCGTGGATGAGCGTCATCGCTTGCGATGAGGCTAAGGGAGATTTGGTGGCATTGGAGTCGGCTATTCATAACGGATTAGAGGCTGAATTGACGGTTAGCCAGATCAAAGAAGCACTCTCGCAACTCTATGCTTATACAGGTTTTCCGAGGAGCCTGAATGCGTTGGGCGTGTTGCAACGTATTATCGGAGATCGTCAGGCGAAAGGGGTAAAGGTTCTTATGGGCGAGGACGCAAGTCCGCTTGGCGATGAGTACGATGCACTTAAAGAAGGTACGCGCGTGCAGACGCAGTTGGTGGGCAAGGCTTTCGAGTATGAGTTTGCGGAAGCGACGGATTATTACCTGAAGGCGCATTTATTCGGAGATATTTTTGCCCGCGATAACTTGACATATGCCGACCGTGAGTTGGTGACCGTATCTGCGTTGAGCGGTCTCGAAGGCGTGGAGCCGCAACTGAAAGCCCACATCGCCGGCGCACGCAATATGGGCGAGAGTGAAGAACAGTTGCAAGGCATTGTGGTGGCTCTCGCGGCAAATGGTCTTATGAACGAAGCAGGACGCTTGGCGAAAGCCTATTATGAACTTTCTACTTCAAACTCGCCAACTTCTCTCAACTCTCAACATTCAACTCTCAACTCTCCCTGGCCGCAAGGCAAATCGAATGATGCTTATGCGCAGTATTTCGTGGGACAGAGTTATCTGCAACCCTATTGGGGCGGTGTGGCGAATGTGACATTCGAACCGCGTTGCCGCAACAACTGGCATGTTCACCACGGAGCGGTACAAGTGCTGATCTGCGTGAGCGGCAAGGGTTGGTATCAGGAGTGGAACAAACCCGCAGTTCCGCTTACTCCGGGAACGGTGATTGCTATTCCCGAAGGCGTCAAACACTGGCATGGAGCCGCGGCGGACTCGTGGATGCAACACTTGGCGATCCACACCCAAGAGCAACCGGACGCTACGAATGAATGGCTCGAACCCGTTAATGACACACAATACAATTCTGTACAATAATGAGAAAGTTTTTCACCCTTATGCTTGCAGTCCTCGCGTTAGCTGCTTGCACAAATTCAAATGAGAAAATGAATAAATGCGTAAATGACACATGGGACAAAGTGTTCCCGCTTAGTGAGAAAGTGAGCCATAAAAAGGTATCCTTCCAAACCCAATACGGCTTCACTTTGGTTGGCGATCTCTACACGCCGAAGGCAAATGACAAATCTCAAATGTCAAATCACAAATACGCCGCTATCGCGGTGTCCGGTCCTTTCGGCGCAACAAAAGAGCAGAGTTCGGGTCTGTATGCGATGAAGATGGCTGAGCGCGGGTTTATTGCGCTGGCTTTTGACCCTTCTTTCACCGGCGAGAGTTCGGGCGAACCGCGTCGCACGGCTTCGCCGGATATTAATACCGAAGATTTCATGGCGGCGGTGGATTTCCTTTCCAAACTGCCCGAAGTGGATGCAGATAGAATTGGTATCATCGGTATATGCGGATGGGGAGGTATTGCCCTCAACGCGGCGGCAGCGGATACGCGTATCAAAGCGACGGTCGCTTCGACGATGTACGACATGACCCGCGTCAGCGGTAACGGTTATTTCGATTCCGCTGACACCGAAGAGGCGCGTCACGAAGCGCGTGTGGCACTCGCCGCACAACGTCTTGCAGACCCTGCTGCTATGGCAGGAGGCGTGATAGACCCACTGCCGGACGATGCACCGCAGTTCGTCAAGGACTACTTCGATTACTACAAGACTCCGCGTGGCTATCATGCACGCAGCGGTAACTCTAATGACGGTTGGCGTGTCATCGGCACGCAGGCTTATGCCAACAGCCGTTTCCTGTATTACATCAACGAGATCCGTTCTGCCGTTCTGATCATGCACGGCGCGGACGCCCACAGCCGTTATTTCGGCGAAGCGGCGTACCATTACATGGTGGACGGCAAGGCAGAGGGCTACAAAACCGTGGTCGCTCCAAATCCTTGTCCCGAGAATAAAGAGCTCCTCATCATTCCCGATGCCTCGCATTGCGACCTCTATGACGGCGGCTTCACCGAGCCGGCAGGCCAAGGCGAACCCAAGAACCTCATTCCATGGGACAAATTAGCAGAGTTCTTTAACAAAAATCTAAAATAAATAGCATCTATGAAAGTAGTTGTATTATCTACGAGTCTCCGGGCGGGATCGAACAGCCACGCTTTGGCGGAGCAGTTTGCAGAAGGTGCCAAGAGCGCCGGACATGAAGTGGAGTTGATTTCGCTCCGCGGCAAGGAGATTAAGTTCTGTATCGGTTGTCTCAAGTGTCAGGAGACAGGCGCGTGCGTGTTCAAGGACGATGTGCCGGCGATCATGGAGAGCGTGTTGAATGCGGATGTCGTTTGCTGGGCAACGCCGATTTATTACTATGAGATGTCGGGCCAGATGAAGACGCTTATCGACCGTATGAACGCCATGTATCCGAAGGATTACAAGTTCCGCGACATCTACCTGCTGACTACCGCTGCCGAGGACGAGGAATTTACGCCCAAACGTGCCGAGAGCGGTTTGCAAGGATGGATCGACTGCTATGAAAAATGCGCGCTTAAAGCCCATCTTTTCTGCGGCGGTGTGAATGACCCGAAGGAGATAGCCGGCAATACCAAACTCCAAGAAGCGTACGAATTAGGCAAGAATATATGATAAAACCGCAGTAAAACGACAATTTGGCATAAGTATAGACAAATTGGCAGAGACAAATAGGCTGGCACATTTATTGCCTCTCTCCGAGTGAAAACGCAACTATTTTGTTAAATTCTATACGTATGAAAACGAGTACTAAAATTTGGATGTGTATTGCGGGTGTCGCACTCGTAGCACTCGGCGTAATGTGTATCCTCTGCCCGGGAACCACATTGTTAAGCCTGGCTTGGGTATTTGGTTTGATGTTCTTCCTCGGCGGTTGTACGGAGATGGCAGCATGGTCGGCTACACGCGGGTTTATCCCAATGAGCGGACTGATGTTTCTCTCGGCTTTGTTACAAATCATCCTCGGAGCAGTCATGGTTTTCCATCCGGCGCCATTGATGGTAGCGCTACCGTTCATCTTCGCTTTCTGGCTGATGTTTGAAGGCATCAACCTCGCGATCAGTTCGTTTGATTTCAAGCGCGTCGGTTTCCGCCGCTGGTGGGTTGTTTGCTGCTTTGGTGTACTGGCGGCATGCTTCGGCGTGTACTGCCTCGTTAACCCGAATGTGAGTGCAGAGACCATCGCTTGGGTCGTCGGCTTGGGTATCATCCTTGACGGTATCGGCAACTGGGTCAAAGTGGCAGTCGTCAACAAAGTGGAGAAACGCTTTGTCAAGTTACATGACCGTCTTCGTGAAGTAACGGATATTGACTGGGAAGAGGTAAAATGAACCAATACACCCATCGTTATTCGCTCACGGCAGCGGATATGGACACGCGTTACCGGATGACGCCGAACGCCGTGTTGCTCTATTATCAGGATTGCTGGGCACGCTATATGGCGTGCCTGCATCTTGCTGCTTTTGATGTGGTGAAACAGAACCGTATCTGGGTTATTACGGAGTTCAACGCGTGGTTTGAAAAGCAAACGGCTCTTTGGTCAGATGATATCGATGTGACCGTTTGGAACAGCGAAGTGGGTGCGCTTCGGCTCTATGCCGAATTCCGCGTGCATCGGGCAGACGGCGTGGAGATAGCGCATGGCTACGGCTGTTGGACGTTGCTTGATACCGAGGCACACCGCCTTGCGCCCATGACGCCTTTCCAGCCGCAGATTCCTGTACTGCCCGAGATGACCTCCGAGACCCACAAGAAACGCCGTTTCCCGACGGATGGTACGCCGCTGCAGCAGATCGAGCACCGTGTCAACCCGATTAACCTCGATTTCAACGGTCACGTCAACAACCGCACGTACCTATCTATCGCCATGCAGTCGGCTGACGAGGCATTCATGGACGCGCACGCCATCCGTTGTCTGGCTATTCACTGGCTCAAAGAGACATTCTTAGGCGACACACTTACCTGCCGTTTGACATTACTGCCTAACGAGACAGACGAGCCTGTTTATCGCTACCTCCACACGATTACCCGTAACGATGCCGAGACCGCCGCACAGATTTATTCCGAATGGATGCCCCGGGCGGAGCAGATAGATGTGTCGGTTCATGCTTCCCGAAAATAACATTTTGTACCTTGGCGTCACCTTTTGCGCACAACGAAAATGAATATTCCTATGAGACAGCACGTTATAGGCATTGGAGAAACGGTATTGGACATCTTGTTCAAGGACAACCAGCCGCAGAAAGCCATTCCTGGCGGATCGACGTTCAATAGTTTGGTTTCGCTTGGACGCGCCGGTGTCCCATGCGTCATGGTGACGGAAGTCGGAGATGACCATATTGGCGATCTGACTTGTCAGTATCTGCGCGAGAACGGCGTGTCGGATGAGTTCGTCCGTCGCCACGAAGGAACAAAATCGCATATCACGTTAGCGTTTTTAGACGAACACAACGATGCGCAGTATATCTTTTATAAAGATCACGTTTCTGCAGCTTTGGATGGCAAGTTACCGCATATTCAAGCAGATGACATCGTGCTCTTCGGCTCCTTCTTTGCGATCAACCCTGCTATCCGTCCAGTAGTGCGTTCGATGCTTTGCGAGGCACAAAAAGCGGGCGCGTGGTTGTACTACGATATCAATTTCCGTAAGACACACATCGCCGATATTCCTCATGTAATGGAGAATATCGAAGAGAACATGCGGCTGGCGAATATCATCCGCGGATCAATGGAGGATTTCTGTTATCTGTACAACCTGACTGATGCAGATGCTATTTACGAACGTGTACGACCATTCTGCCCCACCCTAATCCTGACAGATGGCGCACGGATGATTCGCTTTTATTCACCCACAGGTTGCGAGAAGTACTCTGTTTCGCCGATTGAGACGGTAAGTACGGTGGGAGCCGGAGATAATTTCAACGCTGGTTACATCTATGCGAAGCTTAAAGGTATTGATGAACCCGCCCAACGCATCGCCATGGCGCAACGCTGGAGTCAGGATGTCTGCCGGCAATTAGGAAACAATATCTCCAACGAATTAATCAATGAATTAATATTAGGATGACCATTCGCTTTTTATTAGGATTTATCCTCTTGCTCGCAGGAACAGGGCTGGCTGTATTGTCCCACCCTGCTTTCGGGCTATGGAGACATCGCTCAACCGAGCGCATACAAACCTCGCCGAATTACTACGACGGCATGTTCCAGAACCGGGAACCTACGCCGCAGTTCACAGGCGATACAACCAGCGCGTCTGGTACGTTATGGCGCTTTTTATCTGGCAGAGATACACTCCGTATACCGCAAGAACAGGTAAAGGCCGTCAAGACCGATCTGCATTCGCTTCCGACCGATAGCGATTGGCTGGTGTGGTTCGGACACTCATCTTACCTCTTCTGTCTCGGAGGAAAGAGGATTCTGGTCGATCCGGTCTTAAAGCCGGAGTTCCCCTCCTCGCTCATGCTCAAGCCTTTTCCCGGAACGGATATATACCGCCCCGATGACCTGCCGGATATTGATATCCTCATCGTCACCCACGAGCATTGGGACCATATGGATTACGCGACCCTGCGTGATATCCGTACGAAAGTCAAGCAGGTCGTCTGTCCGCTCGGCATAGCCGATTACCTGCGTTTTTGGCACTATTCCGATGACCAAATAATAGAGATGGACTGGAATGACAAATGTCAAATCTCAAATGGCAACTCTCAAATCACCTGCCTCCCCTCCCGCCATTTCTCGAACCGGCTTTTGGGCAGACGCAATCAGACGCTCTGGGCTTCGTTCCTGATAGAAGCAGCTGGCAGAAAGGTCTATGTCGGCGGCGACGGAGGCTATGACAAGCGTTTTAAGGAGATACAGGAACGGTTTGGCGCTATCGACCTCGCTTTCTTGGAAAACGGACAGTATAACGCCAACTGGCGATATATCCACACCATGCCCGAAGACCTCGAAAAAACCATCCTTGATCTGCAGCCCCGGCAGGTCTTCACCGTCCATCATGACAAGTACTCCCTTGCCATGCACCCTTGGTACGAACCGGACAGCGTGGCGCAATATATTGCCGCCCGACATATTGCCGCCCGACTTCTGGATGCCCCGATCGGCACCATCGTGAGTTTTTAAAAAGCCCTCCTCGCTCACGGGGAATCCTCTCTCCGGCTTCATCATCGCCTCAATAAGCGCTCATATGATGAAGATTGCATAAATTCTGTATTTTCCTCTTGAATTATTTGCATATATCAGAAAAAAGCAGTAACTTTGCAACCGATATTGCAAATATGCAACGGATATGTGATTTTATTTCCAAATGGATGGGCGTGATAGTGCTGATAGTAGCCGCACTCAGTCTTTTTGTGCCCGCTTCGCTCTCGTGGATCGGCACGTGGGTTATCAATCCGATGTTGGGGGTTATCATGTTCGGCATGGGACTGACCCTTTCGGCAAATGACCTCAAGATAGTGCTGCGTCGTCCCAAAGATATTCTCATCGGTTGCCTCACGCAGTTTACTGTCATGCCGCTCTTGGCTTGGGGACTGACAAAGGCTTTCTCGCTTCCGCAGGAACTGGCGATAGGCGTCATCCTCGTCGGCTGCTGTCCCGGAGGAACCGCATCGAATGTGATTACATATCTGGCAAAAGGCGACCTGGCTCTTTCTGTAGGCATGACGGCTGCTTCTACCTTGTTGGCGCCAATACTGACGCCACTCCTTGTATGGCTGTTGGCAGGCACGATGGTGGATGTGCATACAACGGGAATGTTACTCAGCATCGTCTATATCGTTATTCTGCCTATCGTCTGCGGCCTGCTATGCCAGCGTTTCATACCCAAAGTCACGCAACGCGTCACGCCTTACCTGCCTGCGTTCTCGTCTCTCGCGGTGGCGCTAACTGTCGGTATCGTCGTGTCGCATAACGCCGACCGGCTGATGACGGCAGGTCTGCTCGTCGTGCTGGTGGTGATGCTGCACAACCTGTTCGGACTCGGCATCGGCTATCTGGTAGGCTATCTGTTGCGTCTGCCACGCCCGAAAAGCGTAGCGCTCAGCATCGAAGTGGGCATGCAGAACTCCGGTTTGGCGACCTCGCTGGCGGTGATGCATTTTGCAGCTTTCCCTTTAGCCACCATTCCTGGCGCCGTTTTCAGCGTTTGGCATAACATCAGTGGCGCCATCATCGCACGTATCTATTCACGAATATGACCATTGACACAAAGAATATGTGCAGCCATCTGCAGCGGAAATTATTTGACGCTGAGGGCGAGTATAGAGCGATCCGTGAACAGATAGAGACCGACCCGACGCTGACGGCAGTTATACCGATCGAACAGTCATCAGCTGGCGGAGCGGTTTGCGGACGGCGCAAAGAACGCCGGACATGAAGTGGAACTGATCTCGCTTCGCGGCAAGGAGATTAAGTTCTGTATCGGTTGTCTCAAGTGCCAGGAGACAGGCGCGTGTGTATTCAAGGACGATGTGCCGGCGATCATGGAGAGTGTGCTCAACGCGGATGTCGTTTGTTGGGCAACGCCGATTTATTACTATGAGATGTCGGGTCAGATGAAGACGCTTATCGACCGAATGAACGCCATGTATCCGAAGGATTACAAGTTCCGCGACATCTACCTGCTGACCACGGCCGCCGAGGACGAGGAGTTTACGCCCAAACGCACCGAGAGCGGTCTGCAAGGATGGATTGACTGCTATGAGAAATGCGCGCTCAAAGGGCATTTGTTCTGCGGCGGTGTGAATGACCCGAAGGAGATTGTCGGTAATGCCAAGCTGCAAGAGGCATACGAATTAGGCAAGAATATATAAAAAATACTCCAACTAAAGCAAAAAAAATCCCACAAAAACTTGCGTATGTGGGATTTTTTTTGTACCTTTGCGCAAAATTTGCGCAAGGAAGACAAATGAAAGACTACACAAAGACATCGGACGGGCTATATGCCTATCGTTGGCCAAGGGCAAGTGTGACGGCTGATGCAAAGCAAGTTCTAAAGATCAATGGATAACTTTGTAGCCACCACCATGCTCTCGCCGATGCCGAGGCATGTGCGGTAATAGCAAAACAGATATTATGACTTTTGAACAGATATATAATCAAATGGAGTGGACGCGGAAACCTGAGAAGGTAGAGGCAAAAGGAGGTGTGATTGCCGTCACCACCAAACCGCATACCGACCTCTGGCAACGGACATATTACCATTTCCGTAATGACAATGCGCCTGTCCTGCAGATGAAGACAAGCGAACAGTTCTTCTCGTTTGTTGTCAAGACCGATTTCTCGCAGAGCCATCATAGGTTCGACCAGTGCGGCATTGTGATGTACTTGGATGGCGAGAACTGGCTCAAAGCGTCTGTGGAGTACGAGAACGAGCAGTTCCAACACCTCGGTTCGGTCGTTACTAATGGTGGCTACTCAGATTGGGCTACAACCGCTATTCCTGCAAATGTGAAGACCATGTGGTATCGCTTCTCGCGAAGAGAGGATGACTATTGCATTGAGAGCTCGACTGACGGCGTGCATTTCAGGCAGATGCGTATATGCCACATGCAAGCTGGGAAAGGAGAGATACGTTTTGGTATCTATGCCTGCTCGCCGGAAGAGTCATCGTTCACGGCTCTGTTCTCAGATATGAGGATTACCGCTTGTGCGTGGCAAGCCCATGACGGTCAGCAGCCGGATTAAATTTGATATAACTTTTAGAATAAAATGGATAAGTTAAAAGAACTGATATGATTAACCAGATTATTGATTACAACCGCTCATTTGTAGAGCGGAAAGGCTACGAGCCGTTCATTACCGACAAGTATCCCGACAAGAAATTAGCCGTTCTGACGTGCATGGACACGCGTCTTACGGAGTTGCTGCCAGCTGCTCTCGGACTCAAGAACGGCGATGCTAAGATTATTAAGAATGCCGGCGGACTGATCATCACGCCCTTTGACTCGGCTATGCGCAGCCTCATAGTGGCAATTTATGAATTGGGCGTAGAGGAGATTATGGTAGTGGCGCACTCTCAGTGCGGCGCGTGTCACATGAGCTACAGCCATTTCCACCACGTGATGAAAGCGCGCGGTATCAAGGATGAGACGCTCAATGTCATCCGCGAATGCGGCATCGACCTCAACCATTGGCTCGAAGGATTCCGCGACACGGAGACCTCCGTCCGCAAGACCGTCAAGACCATTCAGACGCACCCGCTCATCCCGAAAGATGTCACCGTCCGCGGGTTCATCA
>Ga0247611_10003630_pt1 | contig 22578 bp, 24 predicted proteins | sample 177DNAGHGhighgp2_FD_192422 | JGI IMG/M metagenome (GOLD analysis project Ga0247611, IMG submission 192422) | Sheep rumen microbial communities from Palmerston North, Manawatu-Wanganui, New Zealand - 1770 DNA GHGhigh gp2 | ecosystem: Host-associated > Mammals > Digestive system > Stomach > Rumen... | reverse complement strand
TAATTGACAAAAGATTAAAAGATTTTACTCCTGTTACACATATTAAAGGTGAAGTTAACAGAAAAGGTATTCGTAGAATGACTCCGAGAGAGTGGGCTCGTTTACAAGGATTCCCGGATAATTTTAAAATAAAAGTGGCTGATGTAAGTGCATATAAGCAATTCGGTAATTCTGTCGCAATTCCTGCAATTCAAGCAACCGCAAAGAATTTAATCGAAAAAATTATTAAGGAGTAATATGATTACACAAAACAAAGGGGAGTGGAGTGAGCTTTACGTTTTTCTAAAATTATTGGGGGACGGTGTCCTTTATGCTGCAGATGCGGATTTAAACAAAATTGAAGATTTGTATTATCCTTTGATTGAAATATTGCGAAATGAAGATGAGCAAGTTAAGCATTATGTGAAAAATTCTCCAAATATTGAAGTTAAAGATAATGCAGGGAATATTATACTGAAGTTGCCAATGACAGAATTTGAGACAAAATCTAAAATACTACTTGATGCAATAAAAAAATATGACAGTACTTTTGCTGTTCCCGAAATTGAAAAATTCATGGATATAATAAAATGCACAAAAATAAAAGCTGATTCGACGGATAAAAGCGATATAACACTTATTTTACGTGACTGTAAAACCTTAAGGGATGAACTGTTTGGATTTAGTATTAAATCCAAACTTGGACACGCACCCACATTATTAAATTCCGGACGAACTACAAATTTTATTTATGAAATAACTGGTAATTTATCTGAAGAACAAATTACAGAAATAAATAATATAAGTTCTCGAAATAAATTAAGAGACAGATTAATAAAAATTAAAGAATGGGGTTGTAAGTTAAAATTTGTGGGAAATGAAAATGAAAATTTTAAAGCAAATTTACAAATGGTCGATAGTGCTTTCCCTTTGATTATTTCTGAATATTTAATTCAATATTATTCAGGAAATGGCAGTTTAATTTCAGAATTAACTCCTATAATTAGAAAAATTAACCCTTGTAATCTGGATACTAATATGCCACATCTGTACTATGAACATAAAGTTAAAAACTTCTTAATTGATATTGCACTTGGAATGACTCCTGCAAGGGTTTGGACAGGAGAATATCAAGCTACCGGAGGGTATATCATTGTACGTGAAGATGGCGAAGTATTATGCTATCATATTTATAATCATAATGAGTTTCACGATTACTTATTTAAAAATACAAGACTTGATACACCAAGTGCGTCAAGGTATAACTTTGGCTACATTTACAAAGAAAATGGCAAAAATTATATCAAACTTAATTTACAAATACGTTTTATTTAATATATAAAAGTCATTATATTTTTATTATTATCATCAATATCAACACTATTAGGAGCAAAAGTATTTATATTGATGCCATCTTTTATTATATTAATTTGTATATCGGTTAAATCTTCAATCGTAGGAATATTTTCTTCGAATTGTAAAGTAATTGTACGTCGCCTATTCTTTCCAGAAAATTTAAAATTACCACTTTGTCTTATATCAGCATTAAAACCTCTGTTCGATATAATGGCGTTAAATTCTAAATTATTAGATAGCCTAACTGTAACTCTTTCCATGATGTCTCCTTTTACTACATTCTAACATTATTATAATTTAATCCGATGAGATTTTATCCGGGTATGAAGCGAGTTGGTCAAAGTTTGGCATTTGTTCTGCGTATTTTATTGCATCTTGTGAACAGTATGCACTAACCTGCATTCCTACTCTTGTACCGTCTTTTGTCCAGTACTCAACATGATAAGTGTCCATTGCCATAGTTTAGTCCTCCTTTGTTTTTATCTTTGCTTGTGTTTCTGCTAAATCTTTTTCAAGATTTTCTATTTTATCATAAGTTTCGTTATATATACTTTCAAGTTCATCCATTTCTTTTATTAAACTTTCTTGGTCGTTTTTACAGCTTTCAATCTCTTTTTGCAGCATTTGAATTTGATTATACATTTCTGTTATTCTGTGTTGCTTAAATCCTAGGTCCTGGTGTTTCCATTCTATTTCTTTTGAAATTCTTTTAATATATCCTTTTTGGCGGTCTATTTCATCTTTAATAAACGGAATTTTTGTAATATTTGCAAATTTTTCTTCCAATTCTCTTATGTGACCGATTTCTTCTTTTATTAATTTCTCATATGCCATCTGACGCTCGTAATAATCAGTATCTTCAGAATGTTCAGCCATTAACTTTCCATATTCCTTTTCGGTTGCTGATAATATTTCACGTTCAATTTTTAGTTTGTTTCTTAATTCTTCAATTATTTCTTTATTCTTTTCTGTCATAATTTACTCCTTATCAAATCCCATTGCAATAACTGTAACGTTGATTTCATTTTGAATATTTTCATTAACTGAAGTACCGATAATAACTGTTGCATTTTCAGTAATAGCATCTTGTATAACATTTGCAGCATCTGAAAGGTCATGCAAGCACATATCAGCGCCACCTGTGATGTTAACAATAACACTCGTTGCACCTTTGAGTGGTGATTCTAACGATTCCGAATGAAGAGCCATTTTGACAGCTTCTATCGCTCTGTTCTCACCTTTAGCCTGTCCAATACCCATTAATAAAAAACCTGAGTTTTGCATAACAGTCTTAACATCAGCAAAGTCAACATTAATACGCCCCGGAATTGTAATCATATCCGAAATTGTCTGAATAAATTTCAGTAATGTTTCATCAACAATCTGGAATGCTTCAGCCATTGAAATTTGTCTGTCAACACACTGCAATAATTTATCGTTAGGGATAACCAGCACAGCATCAGCAGATTCTTTGAACTCTTTTATCCCCCGATTAGCTTTTTCTTGTCTTTCTTGTCCTTCCCAGCTGAATGGCCTTGAAACAACAGCTACTGTCAAAATTCCCATTTCTTTTGCAATTTTTGCAATAACAGGAGCAGCTCCTGTACCTGTTCCACTGCCCATACCCGCAGCAATAAATACCATATCAGCATCTTTAAGGGCCGTTTTAATATCTTGTTCAACTTCTTTAGCGGCTTTTTCTCCGATTTTAGGATTTCCGCCTGAACCTAAACCATCAGTTGTGTTTTTGCCTAATTGAAGTTTGTTTTCACAGTCAGATGCATCCAATAATTGAACATCTGTATTCATTACCCAGAATTCAACTCCGGTCAAACCGTATTTTATCATTCTCCTGACGGTATTTAGACCTGCACCACCAACACCGATTACTTTAATTTTCGCTTTATTGTCTGTCATAATTTTACTCCTTTTTTGTTTGTCTCGTATTTTTAGTATAAGTTATCCCTGTGTCAAAAATGGACACTTTTTATTTTATATTTTTAATCTCATAACCTGGCAGGTTTAAACCTTTATAACGCATTTTGAGTGCATCATATAAATCTCTGCAATTAGGACTGACACCTTCCAGGTGATATTCACCCGTTGTTTGGTTTTTCATGCATAGATATGGGGCATAATCTACATGATTTGTACTTATAACTCTTCCTGTTTCCCATGCAACTGTTTTTATCGGCGGAACAAAACTATGCATATCAACAAGTTTATACTCGGATTTTGCCCACCATTCATTGTCGGGATAATTTTCCCAACTATCTCTTACTTCCCCATATTCAATTAATTTTTCAATTCCTAATTTTTTTATTGCCAAAGTCCTGACATCGGCATTTTTTATGTTTAAAATCTTTTTAAAGTCAAGTTTATCCGCCGGGGTGTTGTATAACCAATTCGGCACACTAATCCAATCCATATAAGAGTATTGGCGGTTACCTATTTTATACGAAAAGTTCTTTTTCAAATCGCTGCTTACCTGTTTAATAACATAGCAGGTATTGTTTTTGTCATCGTAATATAATCCAAAGACATGTTTTGACCTGTCTAAGAAATTTATATACCTGTCAAAGATATTAAAATCGATAGTTTTATCTAAATATAAATCAAGTTTTCGACGAGGAACATCTAAAATACTTTTATTGATAATACTTAATCCGCCAAAACCCGGTACAAAATATTTTCTAAGTTTAGGATCAGTAATGTGTGGTTTTCCGAAAAATCTGAGTTCAAAAATTCTATCCGAAATAGTTTTATAAACAGAATTTTTTATATGTAAAAACCCGTTCATTTTTTCTAATATTTTAACTTTTGGTTTAGTTAAATCTGGATATAGCGGTTTAACAAATGTATAATAAAATTCGTTGCATAAATCTATACAATATTCATCATGATAAAAATTATTTACGTAATTATCATTTGTGTAATTAATTTGTAATGATTTCATTATATCATTTTTAAAACCATAATCCTGCATAATCTTATCGAAATCATTATAATGAGGAATATCGATTACTATAATATCTTTAGGTTTTAAATCAAATTTGGTTTTTATATATGTTATGACATATCCTTTTTGTAATTCTTCTCCGCAAACCAAAAAGGTATCAAAATTCTTATTATAAGTTATGGTATCTATATTGTTGTGTTCTACTAAAATACAATTACTTCTTTCATAAGAATATGTTGCTGTCAGTACATTTAGTAACTGCATCATTTTGATATAGACAGAACTTGTCATTTTTGTATTTAAGATGTAAACTTTCCCGCCCATTTTATATCCTTAATCTGCTACTGTTCTTATAGGATTTACCCTTTTTTCTGTTCTTTTTTCTGTATTTTCATTTGCGAAATAATCATACTCAACTGCTTTATCTATTTCCCAAATGCCTTCGGGAATTTCTATAGTGTCGTGTCTTTGTTCGTGCAGGCAATATACCTCTGTCGGTGTGATATTTCTCATATAAAGAGTTCCGTTTTTATCTTCAAAAAACTCAACACCTTCTTTAACCTTAATCCTGTGTTCATTTCCAACGGTTTCGGATTCGGCTATCATTATTGAGCCTTTATCTTCTCTTTGTTTCAGATTTTCAGGTAATGATTCAATTTCTTTGATGATACATTCACCGTGTAAAAAAACTTGTTTCTTGTTTTGCATAATTATCTCCTTTGTTTTTATATATTTCCAGTATAATTTGTTACTACGACAAAATTGGACATGGTTAAGGTTAGTTTGAAAATTCAGTATTTTGATTTTCTTCATACATTTTCCCAATTTTGTCTAAGATTTCCTGAGGGCGTTTAACAGAATCTTTTTGGCGTATTCTGAGAGGATACTTTATAATCACATGCTTTTCGGGTTCATTATCTTCTGCAAAGGTTATTTTTAGCAGTTCGCTATCTATATTAGATAAATCCGGTTTCTTTATGTATTCTTTTTGCAGCTGAATAGCTTTTCTTATTCTGGATTGAATTTTGGTAATAGTTTTGCGTTCTATCTGACGTACCCATTCGCCTGTAATACAGTTTGCTTCTCCGACTTCTTTCAGAGTTTTGACATTACCATCTTTCAAACCAAACCTTGAAATAATAACATTTCTGTTTCTTTCGGAACTTTCGGATAATATTTCATTTATTAGACCGACAGAAGCTGAAAAACTTACAAAAACACCTTCTCCTGCTATCCACCTTACAACATCTGTGCAATTTTTACCGAACAGATATTCTTCTTCTGCTAAAACTATCAGTTCCGGATATTTCTTTTTGACTTCATCAAAAATTTGTAAAATAACGTCTTTTTCAACACCGTATAATGTTCCAATTTCTTCGGGACTCATTGTGCGACCACCTAATCCGAATAATAAAACTATAACACTACATTCTTTCGGGGATAATTTTTCAAGTAAATCTTCAATTTTTTCTTTCATAAATATTTCCTTTCATTTTAGGTTTTCTTAAATCTTCAAATACAAACAGGATTGCTTTTAATAGGGATATGAACATTACACAAATCAAACCTATCGGATAGAATATTCCACAGCCTTTTAGTGCTGAAGTTGACCATTCCCAGTCCTCTTGCAGTATTCCTGCAAATTCTTTCCAAACATTGTCGCTTCGATATGGCGAACATATTAATTCTATGTATGACATTTTTAAACTCCTTTATTTTTAGTTTAAGTTAACCATGTGACAAAAATGGACACTTTTAAGGTTATTAAAGTATCAGTTTTAAACATCTTTTTTCTGCCTCGTTTATAAACTCCGCCCATTTGTCTTGCGGCAAGAATCTTTTTGCAAAATCCGCTGCGATTTTGTTGCATTCTTCAGGGGTCAAATTATACGGTTCTACAAGTTCTTGTGTACTCGTATTTTCGATAAAATTTATCAAAATATTTGTTGCGTCGTTATTAACAACAGATATGGTTAAATCATATTCCGCCTGAGCTAAATAAGGATATTGTTCAAAAAATTGGTCTTTTGGATATTTTAAAAACGCAAAAAACATTTCCGTATTTTCCGTAAAGTCATAAATCTTTGTATTGTCCATAATTTACTCCTTTATCTTCATTTGACACAACCCTATCGGGGTGTCTGTACCTTTATTTTCAGAAAATCTATCCATAAAACTTATGGCAAATTTTATCGGTGCAGGGGTTTTATGTTTTGATTTTACGCCTATATCAGAGTTTAACTCTAATGCTTTTTTTATATCTTTGTATGCCTGAATAAAATGTTTTAGTTTATAATTTGTCAATCCTCGGTAATAATACAAAACGTCAGTTTCTTTAAGTGCAAGTCCTTTGTTTAAATCTTTCAAAGCATCATTTAGTTTATCGAGTTCATAATTTGCAGTACCCCTTACCCAATACAGAAAATCATCTCCGATACCGTCATTCATTCTTAAATAGGTATCAATACCCTCAATTGCTTCAGCATATTTATCTGTATTATGTTTGCCGTAAGCCACAGTCAGATGCCATTTCTTATTTTCAGGTTCAAGTTCAAGCAGGGTTTCACAGTCTGTCAGGGCATTTTCGTATTGTTTCAAATAATTGTATCTTGGTACTCTCAGACGCAAACAGGATGTATCCTCAGGGTCTAAAGCAAGAGCTTTGCTTAAATCTTTTATATCAGCTTTTATTTGTTTTTCATTAAAGATGCTGTCTTCATAATCTTCATCTTCAACAAATTTTCCCATAGCAAAATTATCAATAGCATTTTGTCTTTTTATGATATCTGCCCTTGCAATAACCCTATAGTAATAATTCTCAGCACATGGATTTACTTTTATTGCTTTGTTAAAATATTTCATTGCATATTTTTTACCCATTTGAATAAGGATAAACCCAAGTTCTGTCATCGCATCATCATTTTTTGGATCAAGTTCGTTGCCTTTTTGAAATCTTTTATCGCATTTTCTAACAGTTCCATTTTTTTATACAAAATTCCCCTGCGGTAATATGCTCTTGCAAATTCGGGATTATATTCCATAGCGGAATTAAAATCCGACAAAGCTAAGTCAAAATTTCCCAAATTCATATAACAATTTCCTCGTTCAATATATTTATTTTCGGTTGGTTTCAGTTCAATACCCTTTGTAAGGGAAACAATAGCATCTTTGTATCTGCCTGCATCATATTCAAACGCACCTTTAAAATAATAAAGATATGATGTTTTTGGCTTTATTTCCAAAGCCTTATTTATATCAACAATTGCATCTTCTGTCTTATCGATATTAAAATAAGCCACACTCCTGTCAAAATAATGAGTTTCATTATCAGGCTCTTTTTCAATTGCAAGAGAATAGTCCTCAACAGCATTACCATATTTCCCAAGGTTAAAATTTGCATCACCTCTGAAACTGTATGCTTCAGGTAAATCTGAATTAATTTTTAATGCTTTATCACAAAAAGAAATAACTTCATGGTATTTTTCTTTTTCCATATTTTTCTTTGCTTTTGCTAAGTAATCGTACTCGTTCATGGTTTTACTCCTTTTATTTTCATTATGAAATTTGCCGTTGTAAGTTTGTCAAGGTTAATTGAAATTTTCTGCCATTTTCATAATAAAATGTAACTATGACAAATCTGGACACATTTAATTTTTTGTGTTATAAAGTTTTTGAAAAGGAGTTTTTATATGGCCAGAGGTGATGATATAAAAAAGATTCTCTGTCTTGCGAAAAATATGAGAGTAAGTTTTAAAGGTTATTCTATACAGGATATTCAGGATGAATGCGAAGTTTCCCGAAGAACCGCTATGCGTATAAAAGATATTATCTCTGATGTTTTTGAGATGGAAGAAGTTCAAAATCCTGATTCAAGGATTAAAAGATGGCGTCTTAAAAAAGGAACGTTAGACAGTATTTTGGCTTTTTCTGCCGATGAAATAGCTACACTTGAAGATTGTCAGGCATATATGAAAAGTCAAAATTACACAAACAGATGCGATTTATTGCCTGATATTATAAAGAAAATGAAATTCACCACAACAGGCGGAGTACAAAATGATGTTGATGCACTGTTGGAATTACAAGGATATGCAGTACATCAGGCACCGAAAATTAAACTCGATAAAGAAACCTTAGAAAAAATTTCGGAAGCACTTTTATCAGAAAAATATCTAACCTTCAGATATAAAAACAAAAAAGGCGAAGAAAAACAGCGTAAAGTTGCACCTTATGCGATTATTTACGGCGAATATACTTATCTCGTTGCAAAAGGGGATGATGATGAAATTTATAAACATTTCCTTTTATATAAAATGCAAAACGTCAGAGTTGATAATGAATATTTTGAAAAAGACGAAACCTTTAACCTGCAGGAGCATCTTTCAAAAGCCTTTGGTGCATTTCAGGATTTAGAGCCGATGAAAATAAAGTTGTTGTTTTCTAAAAATGTCAAAGATATTATTGAAAATTACAGTCTGCACCCGAATCAAAAAATAACTCCTAATCCTGATGGGACAACTACCGTAACTTTTGAGGCTGGTGGAGCTTATGAAATTTGCTGGTTTTTGTTCCGTTGGGGTAAAGATGTTCAAATTCTTGAACCGCAAGAGTTAAAAGATATATATAAAAAACTGCTTAAAGAAGTTATAGAACAGTTATAATTTGTTTCTGATTAATAAAAATAAATTAACCTTAGCTGTGTCCATTTTTGACACAGTGGCATTTTATTATGTTTGCGTTGACAAAATAAAACAGCAAAGGAGTACGATATGGCAATACATTCACAAATCAGAGCAGAACAAAGATACGGTTTAAGTGAATTTAAACCAATGGCAGTAATGAAAGAAATCATGGCTGACAGATGTATTCAGATTAGTGAAAACATAGAAAAGTTTTCAAGAATTTTCTATGTCCGTTACAACAATAAGTATTTAAGAGTTGTAACCGATTACAACGTATCGTTTGTAAAAACAGTTTTGCCGGATGTCAGCGACTTTAATTTACTTGAAAAACTTATTGAAAAACTTGCAGGTTACACAAAATTAACAGCATAGCACAATTTAAAATAATAATGTAATATAAAAAAGAAAGGACTTAAAATTATGGCTAAACATACTATCGAATGTCCTAAATGCCATGAGGTATTTCAGGTTGATGAAGCAGGGTACGCTGCCATCGTAAAACAAATTAGAGACAAAGAGTTCTCAAAAGAACTCAAAGATAGAGAAACTCAGTTTGAAAAAGATAAAGAGAATGCACTTCAGGTTGCAAAACTTGAAAGTGAAAAAGATTTTAATGACAAATTGAGTGAAAAAGACAAAGAAATCGCCGAACTTAAAAACAAGTTAGACTCTTTCAACAAAGATAAGCAAATTGAAATAAATGAACTTATCAGTAAAAAGGATGCCGAACTTGTGAAAAAAGATAATGAAATTCTTAAACTTCAAGGTCAAAAAGATTTGGATGAAAAAGAATTTCTTATTAAAGAACAAACACTGAAAGATAAATACGAAGTCCAATTACAATGTAAAGATGAAGAAATCGCCCGCTACAAAGATTTTAAAGCGAAATTATCCACAAAAATGCTTGGTGAAACACTTGAACAGCATTGTGAAATTTCTTTTGAACAAAATCGAGCAATGGCTTTCCAGAATGCTTATTTTGAGAAAGATAACGATGCAAAAACAGGCAGCAAAGGTGATTATATCTTCAGAGATTATGATGAAGCCGGTACAGAATATATTTCAATAATGTTTGAAATGAAAAACGAAGCGGATACAACTTCGACCAAAAAGAAAAACGAAGATTTCTTTAAAGAACTTGATAAAGACCGCAGAGAAAAGAATTGTGAATATGCAGTGCTGGTATCTATGTTGGAACCTGAAAATGACCTTTACAATAACGGAATTGTTGATGTATCGCACAAGTACGAAAAAATGTATGTAATAAGACCGCAATTCTTTATTCCGATGATAACGATGCTGAGAAATGCAACACGTCACTCTTTGGATTACAGAAAAGAACTTGCACTGATAAAATCGCAGAATATTGATGTCGCCAAATTTGAAGATGCATTATATGATTTTAAGGATAAATTTTCCAAAAATTATGAACTTGCAAGCCGTAAATTTAAAACAGCAATAGAAGAAATTGACAAAACAATTTCACATCTTCAAAAAACAAAAGATGCTCTGCTATCTTCTGAAAATAATTTGCGACTTGCAAACAATAAGGCGGAAGACTTGTCTATCAAGCAGCTGACAAAAAACAATCCTACAATGCAGGCAAAATTTGAAGAACTAAAAAAGCAAAAGAAAAAATAAATTTAATAATATGCAAAAAGCCTCTATTTTAGGGGCTTTTATTTTTGAACACTATTTAAAAATTTTATTAGTTTTTGCAAACTCAAATCTTCTGACTGTGTGCCATCGAAAATTTGTTCAGTTAAATCCGGTGAAATGTATTTTAAACTTAAAATATTCCTGATATATTTTGAATCTTTCAAATTTTCTTCTTTTTTTAAATCTTCAATAGTTCTGCCATTCCGAATTTGTTTATGATAATAATGGCTTTTAACAATTGCGTTAACCAAATATGGGTTCGGGGTTGTTGCATCAGTTTCTTTTGCACTAAGTATCAAAATGTTTCCAGTCTTTGATGGTTGAGAAATCTTTATTGGTTTAGTAATTGTAATCGGTTCAATTTCTTTCCCCTGAGGAATCAACGTCACTTTATCACCTCGACTGATAATTGATAATAACTCTCTTATATTTCTTGCATTATAAGTTATTTCAACATCTTTATCCGAAACAACGACTTTATTTACTACAGATCTTATTAGTTTAGGATTTTCGTAATATTTGATATTTTTAGCAATTTTTAAAAGCTCAATTTGCTTATTAACATCAAATTCTGAGAGTATCTTTTGCATCTGCTTTTTATTTTGTAAAAGTTCTTTGGTTGTTAAAATTATAAACTTTTCAATTTCTCCGGCAGGAATTTTTGAAACAGAACCTACCGTTATCTTACTGTATTTTTTAATAGCCTGACTTACATAATATCGGTAACGTCTTTTGTGGCTTGTACTATGTGACGGTGTCATTCGATTCCCTTTATCGTCAAATATTAAACCTGTTAGTAAAGAGTTTGAAGAACATTTTGTCCCGCAGATTTTATCAACTTTATTTTCGTATAAAAGTTTTTGTACTCTTTCAAATGTAATGTCATCAATAATTCCGTCTTGCTCACCTTCGTAAACATTGTCTTTATGAACAATTTTACCGATATAAACTTTGTTTGACAGCATATGATATAATTCACCTTTATAAAATTCTTTATCAGATCTTGTTCTGATATTTTCATTCCTTAACCACTCCATTAATTTGGGAACACTTTTTAGTTCTAAATATTTTTCAAAAATCAATTTTACTTTTAGTGATTCATGTTCTTCTACTACAAGTTTTTTGTTTTCTCTTTTGTAGCCAAGTGGAGGGATACCTCCCATCCACATACCCTTTTTCTTTGATGCCGCAATTTTATCCCGAATTCTTTCTCCGGTAACTTCCCGCTCAAATTGAGCAAAGGATAGCAACATATTTAGCGTTAACCTTCCCATCGAAGTTGTGGTATTAAATTGCTGAGTTATTGATACGAAAGAGGTTTTATGTTTATCAAAAACTTCAACAATTTTTGAAAAATCCATCAACGAGCGGGTCAGGCGGTCAACCTTATATACAACGACAATATCTATCTTGTCTTCTTTTATATCCGATAAAAGCTCCTGAAATGCCGGACGATTCATAGTCCCTCCGGAATATCCTCCGTCATTGTATTCTTTTTCGATAAGAATCCAGCCTTCGTGCATTTGAGATTTTATATATGCTTCGCAAGCTTCCCGCTGTGCGTCAAGAGAATTAAAATCCTGTTCAAGTCCTTCTTCTGTTGATTTTCGTGTGTAAATAGCGCATCTGATATTCTTTTTATCCATTAGCCACTCCAAAGAATTTTTTACCGTTCCAATGAGTACCCGTTATGATATTTGCTATAGCCGAAAGTGTTTTATACGTTTCGTTTTTATATTTAAACCCATTTTCAATAGCTATAACTTCGTGCTTTTCACCTTTAAATTCGCGTATAAATTTTGTGCCGACAGTAACTTTAAATTTTCTAATTTTTTTAATATTTACCGATTTTATCTTTTCATATTCATAAACAAGCTTGTTTATTTTGCCTTGTATATCCGTTGGCAATTTATCATACTTTTCTTGCCAAACAATTTCTTTGATTTGATATAATCTTGTATAACCTTTTGGAGCTTGGTAGCCAAAAACTTCATAATATTTTAATTCAAGTTCTTTCGTTGATAATAACTTTAATTCATTAATTATATCGTTCATACTTACATCTATTGCTTGCAATGTGAGTAAAGTCAAGTATTTAGACACAATTCTTATCTGTTATTTAATTTAAACATTTGTCACATTAAAATTTAAACATTAATTCTGTTATACATTCTCGGAGTTTTCTAATTCAAACCTGGCAGGTTTGCTTTTATAGTTTAACTTTATGCCTTGGTTAGCATACCGCAAGTTTAACAAATTAATTTTGTTATCTGCTATATATAAAAGGTAACTCATTGCTGGAATTTCCTTAGGCATTTTATTTATATTTATAGCATTTACTTCCACACCTATATTTTTATTGTTATCAATACCTGTCTGCGTATAATTTTCTTTTATATCTAATTTTTCTTCTCTACATATTTTGCTTACTTCAACTTCAATATCTTTTTTACAATCAATGGATGTTTTAGCAAGATGTTCATCCGCTTTTAAAATATCTTCACCAACTTTTTCATTTATTGAAGAAATCAAATCATAAAAAAAATTTATAGCTCGTTGTTTTGGTTTAGTAATATATTTGCTTTCTGTACAGCTGTAATTACAATTATGAGTCGAGCAACGCCATCTCTGATTATTATTGCGTTTCCCATTTTTATGAAGCTTACTATAGCATTTTGGGCATATTTTTTTGTCTTTATCATTCATATGAACATTATACACCGAAATTAAAAATAATAGGTGTAATTTATTTTTTGAAAGATTTTTTAAAAATTTTAATATCCTTTAATAGAGAAGATTTCCATTGACGCAATGAAATAGAGCTCAAGAATCTAGTATAACTCATTGGCTGGTAAAAAACTACCGAAGAAAAAATTAAAGGAGATATAAAATGCTTAAAAAACAAAAAGTCGGAGGACACAAAACTCAAACAGGTAATAACACTAAAAAAGAAAGGGAATTTGCAATGAAAGGTATCAAAAACGTTGGAGAACGTAAAACTCAAAATGAAGTCGAAAAGCAAATGCCAAACCCCAAATTTTTATGTGGGAACAAAGCACAAAGCTTACAAGAACATTGTATTAAAGAGGCTGAGGCCGAAAGAATCGCCTTTCTCAAAGAAGCAGTAAAAGGGTTTACGTTAAGTTTTGAAACGGACATTAATACAATACCCGTTATACAAGTCGAAGTTAAAGACCTTTGCGGAGTTAAACAGTACCCTTGGGGTGGCTTTTGGAATGAAGAAGAAAAAATCAACCTTAGTACACCAGTAATTCTTGACCGTGAAAAAAATGTTATTGCAGGAATTTATCAATACTGTAATGCGAAAGAGAACGGTTTAATCAAAATAGATGCGGTATACATGGATTCGCTGTACGGAAAAATTTTATCTGCAAATAACCTGAAGAATCAATTTGAAGATGAAACTATTTGTACCAGCTTTGCTTACAATCTTTATGCGTTGCTTTTTGGACATCAATATAAAATTTCCTATTCGGAATTTTGTGATAAGTTTGACGAGCTTTGGGATGAAGATGAAATTTGGTTTAATATTCATCGTTACATTTCAACATTTAATGATGTCATAGGAGGTTAATAATTATGGATAGCAGTACAAACATGAAATTTGATTTTGTTAGCATTGAGTTGGTAAAAATTTCAAAACAAAAGCTAATCAAAATAAAAAAAACAGATCAGGAAAAAGTAACCGCTTTTACCGAAAAGTATGGGCAAAAACTTCCGGTAATTACGGACGATAATTATGTTATTATACAAGGGTTGCAGATTTATGAAGCTTGCAAAGCTCTCGGTTTTGGCAAGATAGCTGTGGTTAAAATCGGAAGTTTAAGTGAAGATGAAGTTCTTCAATACTCAATCGCACTAAATCAGATAGTGTCTTTTGAAACTCTTGATTTTGAGGTTATACAGGATAAGATGAACTTTTGGTTCACAGACGACGAGCCAATATTTTTGCCGGAAGATTTGTGCTTAAGTTCGGTTGAAGTTGATTCACTACTGTTTAAGCCGGTTTTACCTGAAGATGAAAAACCAGAAGAAGTACTTGAAAATCCTCTTGAAACAATTCCGAAAATTGTTAAAAACAGTGATTTAATAAAACTCGGGAATCATTTATTGTTGTGCGGCGATTCAAAGGATGCTAAAAGTTATGAAAAGCTGATGCAAGGTGAAACAGCCGATGTTGTAATTACTGATCCCCCATATGGCTGTAAAATACAAGGTAATGTTACAAAACAGAAGCATCACCAGGAATTTGTTGAATGTTCAGATGAACCATCATCCGAAGATTTTATTAAGTTTCTGACGCCTGTTGTAGAAAATTTGAAGAAGGTTACAAAACAAAATTCCTTACTGTATATTTATATGGACTGGCGCCGCAATTATGAACTGCAAACGGTCTGTAAAAAGTTTTTCCAAAAATTTGTTAATCTCGCAGTTTGGGCAAAAAAACAAGCTGGTATGGGTTCGTTTTACCGTTCGCAACACGAGCTCTGTTTTATTTATCAAAATGGTACAGGAAAACACATAAACAATATAAATCTAGGTAAAGACGGCAGAAATCGTAGTAATGTTTGGAATTATGCAGGTATGAACACAGCAACTAAAGATGCTCAGGAATTAAGAAAACTGCATTCGACAGTGAAACCAACAGGTATGTTGATGGATATAATTCTTGATTCAACGAATGTGGGAGATATTGTATTAGATGCATTCGGTGGGAGTGGTTCAACACTTATTGCATCTGAGCAAACAGGACGTAGAGCCCGTTTAATTGAGCTTAACCCACGGTATTGTGATGTAATAATTGCAAGGTGGGAAGCTTTAACTGGTCAAAAACATCGAATAATATTAAATAAGGAAAGTAATAATGGCAAAAAACAAGAAGAAAAAGAGTAAAAAACAGAAGGCTGATTATGAAGTTGGTTATGGTAAACCCCCAAAAGAATTCCGTTGGGAAAAGGGCTGTAAAAGCCCTAATCCCAATGGGCGGCCAAAGAAAATTCGTACCCTGAAAGAAGCATTACAGGTTTCGTTTAATAAAGAAATTACAGCTAAAAATGAAAACGGAGATATTAAAAAGATAACTTGTTTGGAAGCACTTGCCTCAAAAACGATTGCAGACGCTATTTCAAAAGATGGTCCGACAAGAAGGCTTTTATATCGGCAAGATTTAATGAACCTCGTCTCAAAAGAACAGGAACTCGAATATAGCCCTAATCAACAAAAAATAATTGATGTTGAAAATGAGTATGGTAAGTTACTGCTTCAATGGGCTGAAACAGACCCTGACATTAGAGAAAAAATGGCTCGTATAATTTCAGAAGCATTAATTGACATAAGTAACGAAAAATTTATAAAAGGAGAAGAATAATGGATAGATTAGAACAATTAAACAAGAAAAAAAGAGATATGATTGAAAGACACAGAAGAGAACGGCAATTAATTGACGACGAAATTGCAAAAGAAAAAGAGCGAATAAAAAGAAATAAAGAAAGAGAAAAGCAAAAGAAAGAACAACAAATTCAACAAAATGATTTAGCATTAACAGATTCCGCATACAAAGATTTTGTCAAAGATTCGTTATCTATAGCAGAACTAAACGAGAAATTGAAAGAACTATTGAATCAAAAATAAGCTGAGAATCTCAGCTTATTTTTTTTATTCCCTGTTATTACACTGTTATTACACTGTTATTAATATTCTGATTGGTTATAAACACTTGTTCTGTCTATACTTTACAGTATAGTGCTTTTTTATACAGAGCCTTTCACTCATTGTATTAAATCCACTAACATATAAGTATCAGACTAACCTTTACTATTTCGCAGGAAAGTTTTTATATTATCATAAGAATATAATATAAAGAAATATACGATTAGTTATATTAATATAGTGTAATTAATGTACTAAGGATTCTTGTTTTAGATTATTTATATAATTTTCTAAATCATTGATAGAAAGCATTTTAATGTTAATTTTATCTTTAGGGAACATTATATAATAAGTTCTTATTTTGGTTACATAAATAGAAATTATTTTTGGGGGTGTTTTATAAGTAACATTTAATATTTTTAAAATAGATTCATAATAGTCTTTTGCATATTGTTCACGATTTAGAATTCTATCAATAGCACTTAATCCATTCTTATCCTTTTCATACATTTTATCTAAATACTTTCTGGCATCTTTTGCACAATATGCAGGCAAATGATGTTTACATTCAATATTTAATAGTATATTTTTATCTTGCATATACGCTAAAACATCATAATCACCAAGTTCTTTTGGATGATTACCATTTTTATCTCTTTTATATAGCTCTACTTCTTTTTCAACATAATTGGTGTATTTTTTAACTATATTATAGGCATTAATAACAAGTTCTTTTTCATGTATTTTTTTTAAATTATTTAGGAAATTTAAAGTATTTTCTTTTTGAGGTTTATATGGCAATCTTGTATTTGACAAATGGGAGCAAAATGTTTTTCCTGTTTTTTGTGCAGAATAAGCCCCCCAAATGTAGGCATTCTGATATTTTATAAGAGGCTTTATAGCATAACGACTATATCTTAAATTAAATTCATCAATTGGAATATCTTTACATTGAAAAATTTTGCTTGAATCGTTTTTATCTATAATTGTTGTTATTTCTTCTTTTTTTAATGTTAAAAAATCTAAAATAGCTGGAATCTCATCCTCTTCTGCTTTTGAAAAATTTTTTATCGAAGTTTTCATAACATTAATTATCTCTAATTCATTTGCAATAATATAACTAAAATCTTCATTAGACCATTGTGATATGGTAGCCAGTAAATTAATCATACTTTGAAAATTAAATCCAAAGTCTTTTTTAAATTCTTTACACAAATTTTCATAATCATCCATTATAGATGTAAAGTTTATACCAGCTGGATTAGAATAAAGCTCTTCCTTAACTTCCATCAGAGAATATACATCCTCTTGTTCTGCCGTTTTATCCAAAAATAAGGTTTCAATAGTTTTATCTTCTTTAACAATAAGTCCTGTTGCTAGCAAATTGTAATGAATAATATCACTATATTGGTACGTTGTTAATATCCAATCAGCTAATGCAAGTAGATATGATAATGAATCTTCATCTAATATTTCATTTCCCGAAGGTGTAAACTGAACGAATTTTTCAATTAAATACCTATAATTTTTAGCTTCTCTTAAGAATTTTGTATGTGCTTCAGCTAAATTTTCTTCTCTTGAAAAATCTACTTCATGATTCAAAGAAAGTCTTATTCTCATATCTTTCATTTCAAAAAAGTTTGTATTGGCATCATTGTATTCAATTAAAAAAGGAATTGATTTGATAAAATCATATTTATTTATTTCATTATTTAATATTTCAATCAAATTATATTTTAATAGTTCTATAATTCTTTTTGCTTCTTCTAAATTATATTGTCCTTCTTGTATATTATTATCGTGTAATATTTTAGCAATAGTATTCTGAACTCTTATAAAATCGCTGTCTTTAGGATAAATAACATTATGATATTCAGGGAAACAAGTTTCTTTTTTAACACTGCTTACCATAAAGCGTGTTGGATTGTTTTTGTCTGTTTCAGCTTGTTCTACTAATTTTGCATTATTAATGTTATCTGGGAAGTAGTGATTGATTTTATTGATAATATCTATAAATAAATCATTGATAAGTTCTCTGTTTTTTGTTTTTTGAATTTGCTCATATAATTTAATTTCGTTAAATACTATTCTTAATCCAAATTTATTTTTAAATCTTACTGTCTGTATATTCCAAATAGTATCATTATTAATACAATTTTCTAATTGAATTATATTATTTTGCTTTATCATTTCGTGTGATACTATTAGAATTTGTAATTTATTGTGAGTTTTAAAAAATAGATGATTTTCCATTTCTTTTTTATGAATATTAAAAATATCATCTAATATTTCAGCAAAAAATTTAATTGATTTGATTAAATCTGAGTTAATACCTGAAAGTGAATTGATGAAAATTTCTGTTTGTGCCATTTTACAACAAATTGCCATCATTTTATAGTGGGCAGAATACATTTCTACGGAATTAGATTGTCCCATTTGTTCAATTTCCCAATTATAAGGAGCAATCTCATTTATTGTATTTTTAGGTGAAATATCCCAGAAATTTTTAAGTTGTTCGTAACGAGCATTTGAACCGAAAAAAGGTTCTAAAACTAATTTAGAATATTCTCTGTAACCAGTAAGAAGTTCTCCCTCGTTTTTCATATAATATGCCAGCCAATCTGAAAGGGAAGAAAATCCTGTATGATCAATATTTTCTATAAATTCTAATTTTTTGAACAAATCGTCTAAATCTTTAAAATTATCAATAATTTGTAAAAAGTCAACAAAAGGACATAACAAAAATTCTGGTTTATATTCAAACGGAATCATACCAATGGATGTGGATAAAGATGGATGTATAACTAAAAATTTGATTTCAACATCATTATTATAAGAATTTTCTTTATATATTCTTTCTACATGGTTATTTTTTACCAATTCTATGAATTGGTTGTTATTCAAAAATTCTTTTATTAGTGTAATTTGGTTATTTATATTTTCTAAATAAAGATCAAAGGATTCTTGAATTGATATATCTTCTAAAATAAAAAATAAAAACTTATTATCGTATGTGATAAATGCATCTGTTTGTAAGATGTTTTTATTTTCGTCTAATACTATTGCTACATCTCTATAAAAAACATGATTATAAGGTAACTTGTTTTCTACATAATCAAAAATGCTATTTTTCAAACAATCATTTGAATTTCCCAGTAAATTAATATTTTCTGATATTATACCATTCCAGATGTCTAATAAAACAGCGGTAAATCTTCTAATTGGCAGTATGTAGTATTTATTATCCTTTTTTATAAATAATTTATTTAAAGCTTTTCCGCTTAAAAAAGCACTTGCAAAATTTTGTTTTTGTAAAATATATTTTGAAATAGGTTCTACTTGGGAATACCAGTCTAAAGTTTTGGAATCAAAAATATCCAATAGATTTAGTTTTGAATACAAGAACGAATAGCATTTATTCCAAAAATCTTCATTTGGTAATTTGAAATCTCCTAAACTAATTTCGGTTACTCCATTGGGTATATTATTAATTATTTGTTCTTGTAAATTTAGAACACTAATAAAATCTTTTTGAATATCCCGATTAGTTATAGTTTGCAAATTTTCTCTTAAAGAAGAATGGTATAATTCAAAAAATTTTAAATGGTCATAAGTATTTTCTAATTCACCTCCATATAGATATTTATAGCATTTATTGTCGATAAAATAATATAGCTCTCCCCAATCTTGTTCTGGTATATAATCCTCCATGCTATAAAAATTTGGAATTAGAATTCTAATTTTATTATAAAATTTTTGAAAATCTTGATAGTTTTTTATTTTATTTTCTGCACACCAATCAAAATCGTATATTTCAAGTAAACAAAGATATAAAAATATTGGTTTTACTACAGAAGAAATATTTGGCAACCAACTACTTAGGACAAATAATGAATAACAAATGTCCTCAAATGAGTATTGTTTAAAAATTTTTTGTATTCTTGCTTTTGTTTGTTTTATTTGACTCAACATTTACCTTACAATCATGTGTTTTTATAGTTTATAAAATTATTTTACAAAAAACAGAAAATAAAAAATATCACATTTAATTGATTTTCCTGATAATTCCCTGTTAGGTTATTTAGGGAATTTAGGGTAGAGAACTTTACTGTTAGAGTGTTTGCCGTTATGATAATTCTTTGGTATCTCTGAAAAATTCAAAAATAACCCTGTAAAAACGGGGTTATCAGGGAATATCAAGAGAGCCTTTTGCTCATTGGACTAAATCCACCACCATAATACAGGATACGCTCGTCGTGTCCTGTATTATGGTATAATGAGCATGGTGGAGAACTCAGATTTGGGTTCGAGCGTGAGCGAGCTGAGGGCGAAGGCTTGATTACGGAATAATTGAAAATTATGAAGTAATCAACCGCAGACCCGTTAATAGCGAGCGAACAAGACACTCCCCTCATCTCCATTATTTATAATTTTATAATAGAATAGAGGGAGTCACACCCCTACGGGGTTCTTACCTCTCGCAAAACAATATTTAATTGTTTTGCTCGGCAGAGTCCTCATCTCCACCATTTAGTCTTAAATAGAGAGATAAGACCAAACTCTCTAATAAAAAAGCCCACAACAACGTGGCAATACACAGATATAATTAAAACAGAGAATTAAATTTAAAATAATTCTCTGTTTTTTAATGCAAAATTCTTGTCAAATTCTCTACTTGCACTTCACCTAGTCCAAAATGAAACAATTTATTGATCTATATTTATGCTAATATAAATAAAAGGGGTAATGTATTATCAAAAATCGAAAGAGGAATTTATATGACTGTAAAAATATTTAAAAGGGCACTAAGTCCAAAATTCTTTGAATCTTTTAAAAATGGTAAATTAAAAAAACTACTGGAAATTATAAAAAAAGATAATGACTTAATAATGTGTTTACGGGGTCATAGCGGTTATACAACCATATACTATAAAAGTTTGCAGATATTAAAAATTTATCAAAGTAAGTTTGAAGTTCATAAAAATTATGGAATATGTTTTGATAAATTAGGTGTGAATAATGTTAAAGAATCTAATAATATAATTATTTTTAGGCCACCTTTAAATTTTGATTGGAATGACTATTTTAAAGAAGCAAAGCAGAAAATTGATATTCATTGTCAAAAAGCTATTAAGTTGGAAAAAGAAACTCAGCAAAAAATGTTTTGCTGTAACAACTGTGATATTACTGCTATTCAAAATGACTATACAGTTTTTGATATTGAATATTGCTTTATTCCGAATGTTGAAGAAAAATCAAGAGTAACAGCAAGATTTGATGCGTTGGCTTTAACAAGTGCAAAAAATACAGAAACTAACAAAACAGAAATAAAGTTGGCTATCATAGAATTAAAAGTTGGACTTGGCGCAATTAGTGGTAATGCAAGTTTGTCAAAACATTACAATGATGTGAAAAATTTCATTGAAAATGTTAAAATAAATAAATTTATAACAGACATGGAAGAAGTTGTTTTTCAAATGAGTAATCTAGGTTTGATAAATAAAAATAATAACAATTTAGGATACAACCATATAGATAGAGATAATATTCAATTTATTTGTGTATTAGATAACTACAATGAAAATTCGATATTGTTACAACAAGAAATTAATAATATGAATATAAATAATAATGATAAATTTAAAACATTTTTTAAACTTTTTGTTAACAATGAATATAAACTGGAAGGACATCATTTATTTAATAAAGACGAAATATTAAATTTCTTGTCAAAGGAGAAAGGTAAATGCCTAAATTAATAATACATAGAGGAACACAGGAAATTGGCGGAAGTGCAGTTGAAATCTCTAATAACAGAATAAGATTACTGTTTGATTTCGGGGTGCCGCTTGAGTCAATGGAAAAAGAAGAATGGAAACCAGAGGATTATAAACTTCATATAAAGGGTTTGTATAAAGATGAAGAACCGGAATTTAATGCGGTATTTTTGACTCACGCACATCCTGATCATTATGGTTTAATGCAGTTGATTAATCCTGAAATACCTATTTATGTGAGCAAAGTTACTCATGATATTTTGACAAGAATATCACCATTGTTAAAAAATGGGAATCAGGCAAAATTAAATTTAAAAATTATTGAAAATACAGTTGACTTTGGAAACATAATTGTTAATGCACATAATGTAGATCATTCTATAGCAGGAGCATGTGCTTATGAAATAAAAACAGATGGCAAGACGATTGTTTATTCCGGAGATATCAGATTCCATGGACGAGCATCTTGGCAAAGTTCCGTTTTTAAAAGAAAAAT
>Ga0247611_10003629_pt1 | contig 22582 bp, 49 predicted proteins | sample 177DNAGHGhighgp2_FD_192422 | JGI IMG/M metagenome (GOLD analysis project Ga0247611, IMG submission 192422) | Sheep rumen microbial communities from Palmerston North, Manawatu-Wanganui, New Zealand - 1770 DNA GHGhigh gp2 | ecosystem: Host-associated > Mammals > Digestive system > Stomach > Rumen... | reverse complement strand
TGGGCGCTGGATCAGTTTCCAAAGAATCAATTAGCGTTGTAATGGCGGCACAACGATCTGAATCGCGTTCTATGGAATAATCGAGTTGGTATTTTCGTTTCATACCCTCACCTCCAATTCCTATTTTACCATACATAGTTTAAGTTTGTCAAATGTTTGATTTTTATTTTTATTTTTAAAAAGGTTATTTTTAAAAAGGTTGGTGGATGATGGGGACGCGGTTAGTCATGACTAACTCGCTGTCCCGTTTTATCCTAAAAGCTAGCCCCGGGCTGCTGGAACCTGGAACGCTTGAGCTACAAGGGCTGCGGGGCTCGCCAATTTCACCGCTGGCCCCGAGCCAATTTCAAAACTTTTTCTAGCGGCCCTCCGAGTTAGTCATGACTAACTATTGCCAAGTTTTTTGATTCACCCCGGGGTTAGCCATGACTAACTCAAGTTAGTTATAACTAACCCAGAGTTACTGATAGTTAGTCATAACTAACTTTTTGCAAGTATAACGTATCTGATTTTTTTAGCACGGGGCCCCTACTTTAACATGCTAAAGTGCTAAAGGAAAAAGGTTCGGTACCAAACTATTTTAAGTGTTAGCAAAGTAAAATAGTTCGGTACCGAAATAAATGTGTAAAAAAAAAACTGACCGCTCAGGCGGTCAGCTTTTTCAGTAGCCGTTCGTTGGTGATTTCCGCGCCGTCAAACTTGATCTGTACGTTCTCACCGTTAAGGACGATATCCCCGGCCACGTTAAACGGGACGCTATCCTTGACCCACTTTTCCGGGGTGAGAAGTTCGGTGATGATTCTCTCGAAGTTCTCGCCCTTGTTGTGATGACTGTCCGCGGTCAAGTCCTCCGCCGTTCCGCAGGTTGTCGCCATCCGGAGCAGTTCGGCCTTTTGCTCTTTGGTCAACTTGATGCGAAGCTTTGCGAACCCTCCGCGCGCGGAGCTTGCGCGGTCGGCTTTCATGTACCGGGCGAGCGTCTCAAAGTCCATCTTTACATAGTACAGAATATTCTGAACCATGAACCCGAGGATGTACAGGTGGGAAGCACTCAGCGCGTTGTACAGGGCTTTCATCGTTTCGGTAGTCATTTCGGGGTTCCTCCTTCGTTCATCTTCAAGAAGATTATAACGCTTTTCGGCCGGCTTGTCAACCCTTTTTCAAAAGTTTTTTTCGGGCCGTGCGGGGATTAATCCCCGCACATGTCATAGGCCCACAGGGTAAGGACGGGAACCTCTTCACCAAGGACGGTTTCGGTGGCATCAAGATCGATGCCGTTTTCAACCGCCCACATGGTGAAATCATCGAAATCATCTTCCATGCAGTGATACAGGGTTTCGGCGATTTCGTCCCGTTCTTCTTCGTCCAGAGTGTCGATGTATTCGCGGATAGTCATTTTTTTCTTCCTCCTCTTCTTTCGGGGCTCTCTCTTCCCCGTGACTATATAATAGCACACTTCCGGCAAAAACGCAAGCACTTTTTTCAATTTTAGGCATGTGAATTTTGGTACCATTTTTTACATCTTAAAAAAGGGCAGCTTCGCCGTGGGTCCGACCGTCTCTTCCCCGCTCATCTAAGAAGATTATACAGCATGATCGGCTTTCTGTCAAGCACTTTTTTCGGCATAAAAGAAAAAAAGATTGCCGGCATTTTCTGCCGGCAGTCTCTCAGTCACGGGAGCGCCACGCATCCCAGTCCGCAACAGTCAGACCAAACTTTGCCAGCCCACGGGCCAGACGGCGCTGTCCGTTGCGAGCGGTCCGGGCGTCCAAGTCCCAGCGGTCATACTGAGCGTCTTGCAGGTGATCAAACTGTTCGTCAGTCATTACGGTGCAGATGATGCGGTCGATTTCTTTCATAGTCATTGTTTGGTTCCTCCCTTTCTTCTGTCGGGGCTCTTCCTCCCCGCACCATTATATTAACACAAACCGGCATAAAATGCAAGTACTTTTTGAAAGTTTTTTAGAAAAAAATAATGCGCGTTATAGTTAGCTATAACTAACTAAGCCTTCTCCTCCACCGTGATCATTATAGCACAATAAGAAGAGCATGTCAATAGGATAGATAAAAAAAGATCGGCCGATCTTTCGGCCGGCCGATGCTCTAGGACTCAGGCGGAGCGAAGGGCCTCAGCCCTCCGCCTCCTCCTCTTCCCACTCCTCCGCCATGAGAGCCTTCAACTCTTCATAATCCTCAGCGTGGATCTCGGGGTTCTCGTACCAGTTCGTCATCTTAGTGTTCCTCCTCTCTCTTACTGTAATCATTATATCACAGTCTATCCGGTCTGTCAACACTTTTTTTAAAAGTGCCTATGATTTTTTTACCGATAAATCACAGTGTAATTTTTCCGCGCCCAATAGTTAGCATAATCGCGAACCATCTGAGAGGTCTCGCCGTCTTCATCAGTAAAGACAATCACCGTCATTCCCTTGACGCGAATCTCGCCGCGGTCCTCCATCACTTTCATGTGCTCCTCTGCGGTCATCTCTCTACGATACTTCATCATCGGTCTTCCTTCCTTTCTTCGGAGGTTTTTCCTCCCTGTGACTATATATTATCATACTTCCCGGCATATGTCAATACTTTTCTGGCAAAAACTTTTTTTATTTTTTTAGAAAAACGTGTTGACATTCCTCCGCCGTCGTGCTATAATACAATTGCACCGGGTGGAGAGACAGGGGAGAGTGAAGACAGGAGTTAGTCATGGCTAACTTAATAGGAAAAAGAAAAGGGCTTTTGCCCTCTTACTTATTCTTCCCTTCCCGCTCTGCTTGCTCTGCTTTGAAATCTTCTTCAGTAAAATAAACGAGCGGGCGGCCGTTTTCATAGTTTTCCTTGTCTTCTTCATACATAATCGTTGCGAGTCTTTCCGCCTTTTCCCAATCCATTGTCTTTCCTTCCTTTCTTCGGGAGGTTCTCCCTCCTTGTGACTATATATTATCACACTTACCGGTATATGTCAACACTTTTTTGAAACTTTTTTAAAAAGTTTTCGCCGGCGCTTGTTAGCAATACACAAGCGCCAAATCATGCCACCGTAAGACAGAAATCTGATTGCAGGCTTTTCCGATTGTCAGCGCTTCCCGCTTGGTGCTTACTCGATGGGACTTATCAATATAGTAAACGCCATCGGAAAACCAGATACCACAGTCACCGTTATAGGCTTTTACGGCTTTCATAGCTTCCGCAGGCGTCGCACACTCGCAACCCTCAGTCGCTACTTGCCAACCGCTCTTATAAACGATCTTCTTTCCTGCCTTCAGCGTCAGGCCGTCGTTATTCTTCAGCTTGCGGATGCTCCTCACGTTAATCATTTCACTCGCTCCCTTCCTCTTACTGTAGTCATTATAACATAAAGGGCCCGGACTGTCAAGCATTTTTTTAGAAAAGTTTTTTTGAAAAAGGGTTGACAATCCTCCGCCGGCATGGTATAATTAAGATGCACCGGAGGGAGGGACAGGGGGAAGTATAAGTATAAGTTAGTCATAACTAACTTGAGGCAATAAAAAAAGAGGATTACTCCTCTTCTTCCTCTTCCTCTCTGAGGAGGGCCATCAGTTCGGCATAATCCTCGTCATGGAGTTCGGGGTTCATGTACCATTCAGTCATCTTTCTTCTCTCCTTCCCTCTTTCTGTACTAAGTATATCACAAGTCCGGCCAGTTGTCAACACTTTTTTTTGAAAGTTTTTTTAGCCGGCAGAGGGCCCAACCACTTAGGCGGTTGGATCTTCGCCCATAAAACAAGCGCAGAAGTTGCGGACATCGGCGAGGGTGAAATCCCTACAGTAGTCTTCCATCGTGCGGTTCATCAGATGGTAACCATTTTCTACCATGTACGCCAGAATCTCCATGATCTCAAGGTTTTCCTTCTCAGTGTTCTTCATTGTTCCGTCCCTCCTTCTCTTGATGATGTAAGTATAACACACTTCGCCGGATTCGTCAAGGGGTTTTTGAAAAAAACTTTTTTCTTTTTTTTAGAAAAAAGTATTGACAAGATCGGGCCGGCTATTGGCACTTTAGCTTGCTAAAGTGCCCGAGATTTTACCGCAGGAAATAGGCCATGCCAGCAGGAATCAGGGAGCCGATGGAAAAATCTCCTGCATCAGCGAAAAAGAGATTTTCGGTTTACCCGAGAATCTCGAAACAATCGAAAATGTTGATTAGAGAATTGCAACTAAATTGCTGAACGGTGAGGGAACCAAACTTGAGCATCATCTTTTTTGCCATCGGTTCACTACCCGTAAGTTTAACAAACTTATATTCAATCTTTTTATAAATCACGTTGTCCAATTCATAAACCTTCATAGTCTCGTATTCCGTCATCAATAAGTACTTCATGGAGTTAACCTCCTTCATTTGATGGCTTATTATAGCATGAGGCCAGGCAATCTGTCAACCCCTTTTTCACTTTTTTTGAGAAAAAATTTTCAAAAAATTTTTGAAAAAAGGGTTGACAAATACCGGCCCGGATGCTATAATACAGATACAGTCGAGGACACCCCGGAGAGGGAAGAGAGGTTGGACAGGCTCACGAGGAAACTAGACACCAGTTAGTCATGACTAACTGCGGCCGGCGCCGCACTTTAGTACGCTAAAGTGCTAAAGGTAAAAAATGGGCACTTTAGTTTGCTAAAGTGCCCAAGAGTTTACCGCAAAAAGTAGAACATTCCAGCGGGAGACAGAAAACCAATTTCTTCCACGTCGACGATCTCTTCCTCAGGTGCCCAGATACGAAGGCGAAGCAGAGAGCCAACAGAAAAATCTCCTGCATCGGCATAAAAGGCCCATATTTCGCCTTCACACGTGGTGCAGATGATTTCCTGCGCGCCTTCATCGGCATCTTCCCACGCGGTCACAACTGCAAAAATATCGAAATATTCGTCAGGCGCAGCGCAGGCAGTGGTCAGTGTCAGAATCAGGGCGAACATCAGAATCAGGGCAATCAGTTTCTTCATGGGGCTAACCTCCTTCATTTGATAACTTATTATATCATAGGTGACATAATTTTGTCAAGCGCTTTTTTAAAAAACTTTTTGAAAAAAAGTTTCAAAAAGGGGTTGACAAGCGCCGGCCCTTCTGCTATAATATAATCAGATCAGGGGAGGAACCGGAAGGACACTGGGACCCACGGCGGACCTGCCTATCTTTTCTGAAAGTCAAAGAAAGTCAAAATATGCCGGCCGGCGGAAAGGTCAAAGTCAGTCAAAGTCAAAGACGGTCCGGCCCACTTTAGCGCGCTAAAGTGTAAAAGATTACAGCCGGCGAGAAAATTGTTAACAAAATTGTAACAAAAAAGATACAAAAAAGTCATTGACAAATCCGGCTTGTGGGTGTATACTATGGGTGAAGATAAGGAAAGGGGTTGACCACGATGACGATGACCGAAATGATGAACGCCTACAGCGCGCGGAGCGCCGCCCACACTTACGCTCTGGGCTTTGTGGAAGGACACAATCTGTACGCCTGCAAGCTGAGCTTTGCGGAGCTGAGCCGCTTCTTCAAGCTCGATCGGGCGAGCTCTAAGCGGGGCGGATTCGCCAAGATTCGGATTAAGCTGACCGCCGCGGACCGTGCTGAGCTGAGCGCCAAGGCGGAGCTGATCGGGACTGAAGACCTGCTGACGAAGGACGCCGCCCATAATAAGGGCGAGAACTTCGAGCGGGAGCTGACCGAGCGCTGGACAGCTGAGACCTGGGTCAAGGACAGCGTCCCCTTCTGGGTGGCTGGTGACATCCGGGTGGACGGGGTTGAGATTCAGGTAAAGCTCGATGGGGCTGAGCTGACCAACGAGCGGACGCTCGGACGGATCGGGGCTTGACAAGCCCCGTCCGCCTATGATATAATAGGGTAAAGAAAGAAAGGAGCTAGAAGTATGTACTATTGGAGAGCTGCCATCAAGCACCCTGAGGAAAAAAGCTACCGTCTAGTATATTTCTGCACTGAGAATCTGGATTATATGGGAGATGTAGCGGAGATGCTGCAAAGCTATGGGCTGAAAACCCACAACGGTTATTTCCGCAAGCTCAACGTGCTGGAATACGTAACAAACGCCTTATTCCTGCCCGTTGCTACCATTAACAACTTTCAAAATTATTCCCGCTCTGTGCTCATCGGTTGAGCCAGCCGGCGCGCCGCGGATGTATAATTTGGTCAGAAAGTTTCCCACTTTATCAATTGTTTCCTTATATAGATGTGATATAATATCATTGTCAGGAGGGGAAGCGAACCCCAGCCCCTCCGAGGGACGCCGAAGGTAGCCGAGCAAGGGGACGCCAAGTGGTCAGCGCAGACCTTACCTTCGGAGAACTCCCGAGTTAGGAAGAGGGGCAAAGCCCACACAACGCCCACAGGGCGGGGTGCGACCCACGAGAGTCCGTAAGACCCTACAAAACCTTCCACCGCAGGCCGAAGTCATACTCTGCGGGATATAAATGTGAGGCAGCAGCAGGACAGCGCTTGAGAGTCCGAGGTTGGTATGATGAGCGCAACAGCCACCATAATGGTGGCTTTTTTCGCGCCGGCTAAAAAAACATCTTGACATTTTAATAATTTTGTAATATAATATTAACAGGAAAGGGGAGATTAGGATGACAAATAATGGACTGTGCAACATTCTCGGATGCGGTGGGTGCGTTATTACTTGCTGTTGCATGGGTTTGGTTTTCTTTGGTGTTTCTGTCGCTTCTTGGGGTTTACTTATTGGCATTGCAATGATGGTTCTTGGGCTTACCAACTATGACTGAGCGCCAGCCGGCGCGAAAAACTTTTTTTCAAAAAGGTATTGACATAATCAGGCGGCTATGATATAATACAATTGTTCCAAGGGAAGTACGAAAGGAAGGTAAAGAAAAATGATGATCAAGTTCGAAGACCACAAGAGCGCACAGACTTACATGATGCCCATTCAGAACGGTCTCGCTCTGTATTCCTACACCACTCGAGTGGCTGAGGTTCAGAATGGTTGGTTACATATCAAGGGACTGTATAGCATGACAACCCGCAAACATATCAGCTGGTTCATGCGCGAGCTTGGACTTGATTACCAGACCGCAAAGCACCTGTACGAAGACAATAAAGAAATGAATATCTATACTGGTGAAGTTAGGGATCTCGCGTGAGATCTCTAACTCCGCCGGCGCGGATTTAACAATTTTGTAATAATTTTATACTTGACTTACTTATAAACCTATGCTATACTATATTCAGAAAGTGAGGGGATTCAAGATGATTAAGATTACTAAGGGCATGGCGCGGAAACTGTACAACGAGGGCAAGGAAATTATGGTCCTTCCTAATAGGATAAAGACCGATAGCCCGTTGGCAAGTTGGATTTCTAAACCTTCCGAGCCTATGTTTATGGATACTTTTGACAAGGTATGTGATGCAGTTTTTTATTATAATTGCTCTCCTGAAACTGGTATGACTCTTGTATATTATGCAAAAGAGGTGTAATATGAAAAGGATTACAGTTAAACGCATTGTCTATCATAACCCTAATTCCAATGAGATTTTTATAGATGGTCATGAATATGATGGACACCTAACAAATGAAAATATACTGGGTGCATTTCATGAATATGGGTATACGCAATGGGATGGAGACCAATTGTGGATTATTAAGGATGGTAAGTATATTTATAGGCTAACAGTAGAAGAGTTTACACAATATCAAAAACAGTGGTATGACCACATTCTGGATTGGGTTAAGCGCATCTAACCCAGTTCCGCCGGCGCCAATTTTCCTATTGACAATTTTATTTTGATATGATATACTATAGTCACAGAGAGGAAAGGATGGTGCCCGTTATGATGAATGTGATGATTAACAACTTCCCTCAGTCCGCTTCTCATATGAAGTGGATTGTGTGCCGCGCGGTTGATGGCGCAGTGTGGTTCTATGGGGCATGGCATTATGATTATCGCGAGCAGGCCGAAGAGCAGGCCCGCGAGGTCAACGGATTCGTGGTGGAAAACACCGCGTGGCTCAAGGGCATTTTCAATCGCCCTTGAGCGGCCGCCGGCCGAAATTATTTTTAAAAAGTGCTTGACTTTCTGTATAGTTGTGATATAATATAATTGTTCCAAGGGAAAGAAACAGAAAGGCGGAAAAGAAAAATGACACTGATCGGAATGCAGAGGAAATACAACAAGTATAGTGCGGCGGATGAATATTGGTTTGCATTTCCACGCAAGGGTAAAGTATATTTTATCAAACTGCGGCATATTCCGAGAAAGTATATGCGCCTCACTCATGCCGCTTCTTCCCGTGGCGGATACGCTAAAATTAAGCTTTATATTTCTTCCGCAGAATGTGATGAAGCGATTCAAAGCGGAAAAGCAATTTATCTGTGTGAAGAGTCTGATTTGAATACTGATTTCGGACATAATCGTGGCGAAAATGTTGAACGCATTATTACCGAAACCTACACCGCTCAAACTTGGGTAAAAGACAGCGTTCCTTTTTGGGTTGCGGGAGATATTGAAATTAATGGAAAGCAAATCCAGATTAAGTTCATCGGCGCAGAACTGACTAACGAAAGCACTTTGCAGAAAAACTTCGGACTCGCCGCTTAATGGCGAGCCGGCGTGATTTAACAGAATTGTAACATTTTCGTTCTTTTTCTGTAACATCTTTATGATATAATAACAATGTCAAAAGGGAAGGGCGAGCGAGAGCAGACCCGAACAAAGAACAAAAAGTTCCCGAAACCCCTTGACAAGCCCCACAGGATGTGGTACAATACTTACAGAACAGAGGAAGGAAAACCTCAAAAAACCAGAAAGGAATTACCACTATGAAGACCACCACTTTTGCCACCGTTTACAACTTCCTGACTGCCAATGGTTTCAACGATGCCGAAATCCTCGCCGAGTTTGAGAAGGAAATCAACCGCAACGCCGAAGCGAAGCAGGCGAAGGATGCCCTGTACGCCGAAGCCAAGTCCATCGTCCTCGCTGTGATGGATGCCCCTGCGACCATTACCGAAATCTTCGATGCCGTGGAGAAGGATCTGCCCGAAGGCTTCACCAAGGGTATGCTCCAGTACGCCATCACTCGTCTGTGGAAGGATGAGGTAGAGAAGACCGAAGGTAAGGTCAATACCTACTCCCGCAAGGCGTAAGCCTTGCCCCGCAAGGGCTTGAGATGTTGTCCTCTGGCTTCCCCTTCGGGGTTCATGCAAGTAAAAGCCCGCAGAAAGTTCTCATCTCCGTTTGCCCCACGGACGGGGCTTTTTCTTTTTCTCATTAATTAGTTACCACTAACCGCGCCGGCAGAAAAACTTTCCTAAAACCTCTTGACTTTTCTAAGCAAATGATATATAATATGTATATAAGAAGGAGGGACGAGAAAATGTGGAAGCAGATTTCTCTTGAGGAAGCGATTGCGGTTCTGGTTGCAGGTCAGAGCGTGAATATTGGCTTCTATAATTGGGGCGGTACTTTGCGCCTGAATCGTCCTCAGCATTGGGCCAAGGCCCGTAAACTTCGTAAACTTACCCGTTCCCTTCAGCGTGAAGGGCGTGGCGCCGATGGTTGGTGGATTTACGTCCGCTAACCCTCGCGCCGGCGCGGATTTGTTAATAGAATTGTAACAATTTCCCTATTGACATTCTTATATAACGTGGTATAATGATATTGTTCCAAGGGAACGGAAAGGATGGATTGAAAATGAGTTGGTGGCTTTTGGTTTTGGTGGGTTTGAGTATGATGGACTTTAATGTAACCATTAACGACAATGAATATAAATTATCATTTTTTCTGAGACTTATTACTTTTATCTGTTGCTGTATTTGGGGGTAAATAATAGAAAGGATGATTAGAAATGATTCAAAAATGGTGCAAAGATAATAGTAAAACTTATGATTATGAAGATATGATTAAAACACTTGCGCAATTTGTTGCAGGAATGGATGGCTCTACTCTTACTAAGGCAGATGGTAAAGTCTTACATCGTATGTATGAAATCAATCCAGAAATCCTAAGTTTACTGTGTAATGCTTTTGAAGATAAAGGTTATGAATCTTTTTAAGGAGAAATAAAATGAGTAACTATCTTAAAAGTTTTCGATATACTAACAGTATGGGTTATCATAAAGAATTAGCCGTATATGAAAAAGTTAATGGAAAATATCCCGTAATGCTTTGGAGCTTAGACACGGGAGACCTTTGCGGAAAAGGTGATATGACAACACAAGAATTAAATGATTATTTAAAACACTTTGGTATTGAAGAAGAGATGGAATAAATTTAATAAGGAGAATAAAAATGCGCACGCCACAACAGAGAAAACAACGAGCCGAAATGCTTCAAGCGCTTTGTGATATTATTACTAATTGCGACAATGATGCCGAGTTCTTTACTCGCCTTCTTTGGGCGAATGAATGGATTAGTAATCAATTATTAACATTTGAAAGCGAGGGACAGGAAGATGCAGACGATTAAAAACTGGTTCGGTATCGAAACCGCTTACCGCTTTGAATGGAATGACGTTCGTTGTGGAATTACTATCCTTAATGTAGTTCTGATTATGCTCTTCGGCTTGCAGGTTTCATGGTTTGGCCTTGCTATCGCGCTTTTCGGTGTATGTAAAGACCTTTCACAGCATCGGCATATCAATGACGTTCTGATGCATCTTTCAAGTGTAGTCCTCAACCTCTACTTCCTTTCCCTTCTCTATAAGTAGACTTCGGTCTACTTTCGTGCCGGTTAATTTTTAGCCGGCGCGCGAATTGTATACAGTATTCATTGAAATTAGGGGTTGACTTTCATATAATTTGTGATATAATTATTACTGTCAGGAGGGGAAAGAAAACTCCCCACGGACAGGGGCCAGACGAGGAATATTGCTAATAAGGTTAGCTTCCGTTCCTATAATTGGCACTAGCTCACCGCTATCGAAAGCGTTTCGAAAAAAAGTTTTCGGAAACCTCTTGACAAACCCCAGAATCCATGATATAATAACTACGAAAACAGGGGAAGGAAAACCCCACAAACCAGAAAGGGTTACCGCAATGAAGAAAGCCATTATGAACACCATCCTGTCCCTGATCGAGACCATCGACACTCCCGAAGCCGAAGCTGTGCGTGAAGAGCTGAAGGCTGAGCTGAATCGCGGTGCTGAGAAGGCCCAGGCCAACCGCGAGCTGTACGAGCTGGCCAAGGACATCGTCCTGAACGAGCTGGGCGACACTCCCGTGACCGTTGCTGAGCTGTACGAAGCTGTTGAGGACAAGCTCCCTGAAGGCTTTACCAAGGCGAAGGTGCAGTATGCTCTGAGCCACTATTGGGAGTCCGAAGTGGTCAAGCACGAGGGCAAGGTTAACTCCTACACTCGGGCCTAATCCCCTTGCCCCACTACGGTGGGGCTTTTCTTCTACTCCAGAGTTAGTTGTAACTAACTCGGCCGGCGCGTAAGATTAATACTTTTGTAACAATTTTCTTGTTGACATTTCCGAAACTATAATGTATAATATGAGTATCAAAGAAAGGAGTAAGAACATGAGCGATTTTGAAAAGATGCGTAACATCATTACCAAATTTCCACCCAAGAATGAATATGGCGACGATCATTACGAAATAGAAGAGTATAATGGTGGTCATGCAATTCATTTTGCGACCGATGATTCCTACTGTTGGGCAACTTTATACTTTAATAAACAAGGCAAATTTATTGGATTTGCAGATATATAATCTAATAAATTAGCGCCCGCTAACTTCAGCCGGCGCGCAGATTTAACAGAAATGTAACAATTTTCTTGTTGACATTTCCCCAAACCTATGATATACTTATCCCAGAAAGAGGAAAGGAAGGTAAGAGACGATGAGGACGATTTGGTGGGACATGGATGGCACGATTGCCAACACTTACGCAGTTGAAAACTGGCTTCCGATGCTTCGGGCAGAGGACACCACGCCTTATGTGGAAGCTGAGGTCATGTGGAACATGAGTCAGCTGGCTCGGTTGATGAATCAGGTTCAGAAGCTCGGCTACAAGCTCGGAATTGTCAGCTGGACTTCTAAGGGTAGCTCTGAAAGCTACCACGAAGCTGTAAAGCAAGCGAAATTGGCTTGGCTGAATAAGCACCTCGCAAGCGTCAACTGGGATAACATCTGCGTGATAAGCTACGGCACTCCGAAGAGTGTGGTCATGAATACAGAGGATGACATCCTGTTCGATGATGAAGAGCCTAACAGAAATGCTTGGCTCGGTGAAGCCTACGAACCCGAAATGATGATTAAGGTGCTGAAAGCACTGATGGGAAAGGAATGGTAAGATGAAGTACGTACAGACTTATAAAGCAATCCGCATTGATAGTCAGACCTTGGAAAAATTAAAGGACGTTAATTATCTTTTAAATACCATTTCCCTTGAATTAGAAGGGCTTGCAGGAGAAGATAAAAATTATAAAGATATTGCCGATGATGCTTGGCGCGCGAGCGCAGCGCTTGACGACTTCTTAGATGCCTATCAGGACGAAGTTGCCCACAGCTAACTTCGCGCCGGCCCGCAAATTGTACGTACAAAAATGTATACAGTATTCTTATAAACTTTTTATTGACAATTTTCAAACTTTATGATATAATATATATGAAAGTTGAGGAGAGGAAGAAAAAGTTCCCCTAACCAACCACTTGACAATCGTCAAATGTTGTGATATAATGTGCGTGTAAAAGGAAAGGAGAGATACCCAATGACTAAGGCTCAGCTTGAAAACAAACTCCGCAACACCTATCTTGACCTCATTCGTGAAATGGTTGCCAAGGAAATTGAAACTGACGCGCTTACTGTTAGCGCAAGCGAACTCGCCATTCCCTGTCTGGATGAAGAGGGTAATGAAAAGTTTGTACTGATTAAGGTCTCTATCCCCCGTGGTACTCGTAATGGTGAAGGTGGCTATGACCCTTACGATGGTTATGCTGTCGCCGAAGATTACGCCATTGACTGTAAAGAAAAGGCGCAGAAGAAAGAGGATGCCGAGGCCAAGAAACAGGCCAAGATTGCCAAAGACCAGAAGGCGAGAGAAGAAAAGAAGGCTCTTGCCGAAGCCAATAAGGGGTTGAAAGAACTTCGCAAAATTAAGGACACGCCGCAGGCGTGATCCTTTTTACCAACGAGTTAGTCTTGCCTAACTCGCGCCGGCGCCCGTAACACTTTTGTAATATTTTGTTAAGACTTTAGTAATTGACTTTTACTCAATTTCGAGTATAATAATAATTGTTCCGAGGGGAGAGGAAAAGACAGCCTAACCGAAACTGAGTGGAGTAGGATTTAGGAGCCACGAGCAAACCTCACTTGCAAGTCCCCAAAGAATAAAAAAATATCAGATTTAATACTTGACTTTCAAGCAAAAATCTGATATAATAAAGATGTTCCAAGAGGAAACAAAAAATAAGTGCAGGGTGGTCTGCCGAAACTAAACCACTGAGAAAAAAGGAGTAATTATGACTAACGTAGAAATCCTCAACACTATCCTGTCCATCCCTGGTGCGAGCATGGCTCGTCAGAACAAGACCAATTTTGTGGTTATCCCTACCGATGAAGGCTTCGTAAAGGTTGCTATTGCCAACGCTCTTGCGAAGGATACCAAGGCTCACAAGGCTTTTAATGCCGAGGCCGCAATCGCCGAGTACAAGGCTTATGAAGCCGAGGTTGCTCTGCGTGAAGCCGAGAAGGCTACCAAGCCCGTGAAGGTTAAGGGCGTGAACCCCGAAGCGCAGGCTCGCCGTGATGAACTTGACGCTAAGGTGTCTGCTCTGCCTTCCTTCACTGAGTATACTGCCACCGATATTATGAACGCTCTTGCAGGTCAGATTGCCGAGAACGTCACTGTCATGGCAGTTGGTCAGAGCGCTAAGCGCCTTGTCGAAAAGGGTGTCCTCACCGCTACCAATCGTGAAGGTGACAAGAAGTCCTACTACACCAAGGCTTGATATGGTGTAATTACAAATCCCCGATCCAATAGATCGGGGATTGTTTTTTTTAAACAGTGTTAGTTATAACTAACCCGCCGGCGTGCAGATTTAATAAAATTGTAACATTTGGCCCTTGACTTTCACGCTCTTTTATAGTATACTAACAGTGAAAGTTGAAGGAAAACAACGTAGAAACCAGAAAGGGATTTCATTATGAAAGATTTGTACATGGTATTCGACACCGAGGTTTGCAATTGCCCCAAAATTGATGGCCAGTTGGATGTAGCTAATGGACAGTTCTATGATATTGGTTTACAGATCGTAGACAATGAAGGCTATGTATATGATGAATATTCTATTGTAAATGATGATGTATTTTTCGGTATGCCCGAAGCTATGCAGGAAGCCTATTTCGCAGATAAAATCCCTCAGTATCTTACTGATATTCGTATGGGCAAGCGTAAAATCATGAATACGTGGCAGATTTATAAACTGATTCGCAACCTTTGCAGTGAATATCAGATTAAAGCGTGCATTGCTCATAATGCCAGATTCGACATTAAAGTAACCAATGCGACATTACGTTATCAGACAAAAAGTAAGCGCAGATGGTTCTTTCCCTATGAGATGCCCATTTGGGACACTATGAAAATGGCGAACGATACCATTTGTAAACAGAAGCGTTATATTGAGTTCTGTAAGGAGAATGGTTATATGACCAATCATACCACTCCGCAGGTACGTAAGACTGCCGAGGTTTTGTGGCGCTACTTAACAAATGACACCACGTTTGAGGAAGACCACACTGGACTTGAAGACGTAAATATCGAAGCGCAGATTTTCGCAGAATGTGTTCGTCAGCATAAGGCAATGGAACGCCTTGCAGAACTCGAAGAAGGGGATATGTAACCCTTCTTCGCGCCGGCGCACATTTAACAAAATTGTAACAATTTTATACTTGCAATTTTATTTCACTTCTGATATAATAACAATGTCGAAGGGAGTGGATTTCAAATGCGGAGCTATGAAGAGCGTGCTAAAGATTTCATTAAGCAGATTTTCCCGTATCTGGATGGGTGCGATGATGAACATAGAGAACGTGAGTGGGCAGTCCTTGCCTTCAATCATGATTATAACCGCAAGGTTATTTATAGTCATGGTATGACCCGCTATGCCCTTATCACTTCAGACTATGTTGTCAAAGTAGACTACGCCCAGACACGTTGGGGCAACAGCGAGGATGAAATGGAAGTCTACGAAGAAGCCGTGGCAGATGGATTTGATTATCTGTTCGCCAAGATTTCCCGTTATGAGTACATGGGCAAAAAGTTCTATATCATGCCCCGTATCTATGGCATTGGTAAAAAGTTCGATGATGCCGATGAATACATGACTGAAGAAGAATGTGACTGGGTATGGGAACATATCTGTGATTTACATAACCAGAATTATGGATGGAAGAATGGTCATGTAGTCATCTTCGACTACGCCGCGCGCCGTTGAGCACGCCGGCGAAAAAAGGTGTTGACTTTTATTTCAAACCATGCTATAATATCCCTGTAAGAGAGCAAGGGAGGAATGAGATAATGGAACTGAGAAAAGCAACGCATCAAGATCTGATGAAAGTGGTTAATGCTTTGAGATATAAAGATCTGCCTTATATTACGAAGTCATTGGTAGAGTTAGACTATCTACAACAGCGTTTGTATGTTGTTGCCGATGGTACTAAAGTGTTAGCGACAGTTTCACTCGTGCCTGAACCCAATTATAATTATACTGCCATTAAAAGACTGTGTATTTTAAATAAGAAAAATCAGAAAAAAGGTATCGCACGTTTTACAATTCGTTCAATTTCTAATCTTAAAATAGGTAAGATTGGCGCGACTCCTTGGGATACTAATAATGGAATGTGTCACCTTTTGGAAACTGAAGGTTTTATACTTGAATATAAGTTTAATATCTGTTGGTGTTTTTACTCTAAAATATAATCAGGCGCCGGCGCCATTGTATACAGTATACTTTGAAATTAGTGCTTGACTCTTAGTAAGAGTTCTGCTATAATATAATTGTTCCAAGGGGGAGCATAGTGAAGGAACAAGGCCGTGGAAACAGCACACTCTGCTTCAGCAAGATTCAAAAAAACTTCGGCAAAAGTTTGAAAAACCCCTTGACAGCGAGCAAATCCTGTGCTATAATAAGGATGTTGAGAGGGTCAGGTAAGGCGAGCGTGCCCCAACGTGAGGCGCCTTGTTGGGGCCTTGCCCATCAGTAAGGTTCAGAAATAACTCATAAAAAAAGTTCTGAAACCTCTCAAAAACACTTGACATCTTCCACGAAATGTGGTAAGATATATATGAAAAGGAGAACGACACTCCACAAACGAGAAAGGGTTACTGTTATGAAGAAAGCCACTCTGATTGCCATCAAAGACGCTCTGACCAATTATGGCTACATGAACTCTGATGTGCTGTCCGAACTGAATCGTGAAATCACCAAGGGTGACGCCGAAAAGGCGAAGAACGCCGAACTGTATGAGGCTGCCAAGCCCGTGATTCTCGGCGCTCTGACTGAGACTCCCGTGACCATTGCGGAACTCTATGACGAGATTGCCAATGAACTGCCCGATGGCTTCTCCAAGTCCAAGGTGCAGTACGCCGTGACTCGCCTGTGGGCAGATGAGGTCACGAAGGTCGAGGGTAAGGTCAACGCCTACGCCCGCAAGGCTTAACATCAAGGGTTGAGACCACTCGTAAAAGGACATTAGTCCTTTCCCGCTGTCCTCCTGGAGTGCGAAAAATCGCACTCCAATTTCATTTCTGTATATTGTATACAGTATTCCGCCGGCGCAATTTAATACTTCTGTAACAATTTTCTTCTTGACTTTTTCTCTATATATGGTATAATACCTATGAAAGTTGAAGGAAAACAACACAAACCAGAAAGGTTATTCCCTATGCACAAGTTTCTCTTTATGGATTCCGAGACTGCCGAAACTAATGTAATTAATGGTCAACTTGATGTAACTAATGGTCAGGTGTATGATCTTGGCTTAATGGTCATTGGCGAAGATGGTACAATTTTTGACCAGATTAGCATGGTTAATGAAGATGTATTTTTTGGTATGCCTGACTCTATGAAAGATGCGTACTATGCTGAGAAGATTCCACAATATCTTGAGGATATGCGAATGGGCAAGCGCAAGATTGTGAATAGTTGGCAGATGTACAAAATCTTTGCTGAAATGTTTCAGAAGTATGATATCTCTGCTGTTGTTGCGCACAACGCCTTCTTTGACGTTAAAGTACTAAATGCCACAATGCGTTATCAGACAAAGAGCCGAGTACGGTGGTTCCTGCCTTGGGGCACAGAAATTATTGACACTTTGAAACTTGCCCGTAATACTTTTGGAAAAGATCCGAAATATATTGCTTGGTGTAAGGAGAATGGATATATGACGAATCACGCGACCCCTCGCCCTCGTTTGACTGCCGAGGTTCTTTACAGATATATTACAGGAAATTACGATTTTGTTGAAAGTCATACAGGTTTGGAGGATGTACAGATTGAGGCAGATATCTTCCTGAAGATGATGGAAATGGGCGCGTGAGCGCCCACTGCCGCCGGCCTGATTTAACAGAATTGTAATAATTTTTCTATTGACTTTTTATAAAAATAGAGTATAATATAGACATGAACTGAAGGAAAACAGGTTAAACCAGAAAGGAACTTGGTAATGATTAGTTGGACAGTTGGAACTATTATAGGAAACACATTATTCTCTCGTACTCCTCTTATGTTACTTTTCCTAATGCATGATTATCTTAGTACTTTGATTTGGGTAGGAGTTGACACTGTTCTGGATGTATGGAAGAAGGTGAGAAAATGAATGTGTATCTGAAGAATCTTGAGGGAGAGCAGACCGTGAGGTATCTTCCCTTAATGAAAGCCCTTTGGTTGCGGTTCATCGTGTTTGCTAAGTATAAGAAAGAAGATCGCCCGATTGTGAGGTTTGTAGTATGAACAAGATTTTAAATTATCTTATTGGTTTCTTGTGTCGTAGATGCTCTTATCTGTATTCTTCTACTTTCTACGATGCTTGCGATGCTCTCGCCAGAAGTAAAGAGTTTGATAAGAGTCGTTATCCTCAAGCATATGCTACTGCTTGGAGTCTCGATCATGGAGTTAATTTAGATTAACTCTGCCAATTGTGAGGTTTGTTATATAATGTGTAGTATTAAGAGAATTGGCGCTTGTGCTTTTTGTCCTCATGATAACAGATGTAAAGAAGAGCGCGAACAATTCCTTTCTGAACTCTGCTTTAAATGGTGGAACTTTAATGAAGTTCCTTCCGAACATTTGAGAACAGAAGAAGTAATCTCGGCGATGTTAGATTATATACATAGCTATCCAGAAAAGTTTCGTGGCGCTCTCCCTCAGTGAGCCCGCCGGCCCGCGATTGTATACAGTATTCTTCAAAAAAAATGCTTGACTTTTTCTAAAATTATGATATACTATAATTGTTCCAAGGGACAAGGGATTCACCCCTCTGAGGCGAGAGAGCCGAGTACGTAAACTGCAGTAAGTCGTACAAAAGAGCGAATCTCAGGGTTGATGTCCTCTCGCCCATTTAAGCGAAACATTAACCTTGGAAAAGTTTGAAAACCTCTTGACAAACTTCCAGAAATCTGATAGAATAAAGATGTTCCGAGAGGGACAGAGAAAAGGAGAAGGACACTCCACAAACCAGAAAGGCATTTATTATGAAGAAAGCTACCATGCAGTACATCGCTGATTTCCTGACCGAGTGGATTGAGGGCGAAGGTGGAGAAGAACTGGTTCAGGACGAACTGGTTAATGCCAAAAACGAGTTGCTGTCTGAACTGAACAAGGGCGCCGCTGAAAAGGTCGCTCGTGCCGCAGAGTACGAAGCGATTCACGCCCTGATCGTTGATTCCCTGTCTGATACTCCTGTCACCTGTGGCGAATTGTGGGAGTCCATTGAAGGAAGCGTGCCCGAAGGTATCACCAAAGGCAAGGTTCAGTACGCTCTGACCCATCTGTGGCAGGATGAGATCGTCAAGATCGAAGGTAAGCCTAATACTTATCGGAGGGCGTAAGCCATCCTCCTCCCTTCGGGGTGTTGCTAAGGTTTGAGATGGTTATCTTATGGTTGCCCGCTTGCGGGAAGGTTAAGCAACGAAAAAAGCCAGCGTAAATTACCCATCTCCCACGAGGATTTCTAAGGGTCTTTCAGTGTGGTTAAACAACATAAGCCCTCCTTTTGGGAGATTGCACCAGTGGTAGGTGGCACGGCATAAACCGTGACGACTCGTTCGATTCGAGGTTACCTTGTAATGAGGGTAGACAATGGTTGTCGCACAGGTTCGATTCCTGTATCTCCCCTACAATATCCTTTCCTTCCTTCCTTCGCCCACCGCAAGCGGTGGGTATTTTCTTTACTGCGCATTGTATACAGGATTCAGTGGCCGGCGCGCCATTTGTACGTACAACAATGTATACAAAGAAAATTAAAAATAATGCTTGACAATTCTTAAATCATAGATTATAATATATATGAAATCAGAAAGGAAAGGTGATTTGAGATGGCGAAACTGTCTAAGACTGCGGTGGATAAGGATTTGAGGAATCTGATTTTTAGTGAACTGTTTGTTGACAACAAGACTCAGTATGACTTTGTACGTATCAACGATCGCCAATATGGCGTGATTGCCATTGACCTCAATGGACACGAACGCTATATTCGTATCGGGGCTATTGTGGCAGAAGAGCGTGAAGACATGACTGCCCGTGAACTGATGCAGTCCGAGATTGATGCTTACAACGCCAAGCAGGAAGCCAAAGAGGAAAAGGCGAAAGTCAAGGCAGAAAAGATTGCCAAGGATAAGGCTCGGCGTGAGAAGGAAAAGGAGGAAAATGAAAATGTTTGATGAAGAACGGTGTCCATACTGCGAATGTGGCGATTATGATGTTGATGACTATGAGGAAGATTATCAAGATGATTATTTTACTCGTGAATGGATATGTACTTGTACCAATTGTAAAGCATCATTTGTTATCACTTATCTTTATAAGTTAAAAAGTGTGGAAGTTGTTAGCGAGAGCTAACTTCCGCCGGCGTAATTTTCTTGTTGACAGATTCTTCTCTTTATGTTATAATATAGCCATGAAAGGGAGGGATTGAGATGACTAAGGTTCAGGCGATTCGCAAGTTTGCTTCTGATGTACTTGAAGAAAAGGTAACCATTGCCAGAGATAGAAACATGGATGCCAATTGGACAATGGGCATCTTATCTGCTTCTCCTCGGATGCAGATCCCTCAAGATTTGGATGCCGCAAGCGATGAAGGCGATAAAAGTTTTAGAAGAGACTTTATAAAACGTTGCCCCTCTGCCCGTGGTTTCAGTAACGCCACTCTTACTATCCTTCACGAATGTGGGCACTGGGCTACTCGTTCAGTAATGAATATTATTGAATATGATAAAGCAGTACAAAAGTGCCAGACTCAAGAAGAATATATGATGATTCCTTGGGAATGTCTCGCGACTCAGTGGGCTATCTGTTGGCTTATGTGTCCAGAAAATCGCAAGATTGCTAAAGCATTTGAGAAAGACTTCTTCGGGCGTACCTAAGCGCCGGCGCGAACTTAACAAAAATGTAATAATTTAGTTATTGACTTGTAATATAAAATCTGATATAATAACAATGTCGAAAGGAGATGTGTGAGTATGAGCAAGAAAGTGAAGAAACAGCCTAAAACGTGGGTAGAGGTATTCCAGTCCGAGCGCAAGGAGTTTCCGCAAGGATATTGCGTTACTCGCATTATCCCAGACAAGCGCAACAAGAAACCAAAACATAAGGGAAGGGAATTCGCAGATCATTTAATTGATGTGTGCGGAGTATAAGGAGGAAAAGAATAATGCTTTGGTGGTGGGATGTTCGTAATGTAATCAATAATAAGTTGATTCGCTTTCTGTTAAATCATTGTGTGATTGATAGTTGCACCCTTCGTAAAATTGTTTATAAAGTATCTAATTATGAATTACAGCCAATTATGGACGAGAAGGAAAAGGAGTTTGACGAATGAAATATAAATGGGTAATTATGCAGGAACTTGAAGATAGTGGTTGCGCGAATCCTTATTTGATTGTGGATACGGAAGAGCGCGCAGAAGAACTCTGTTATGAACTCGAACGTGATAATCCAGGATTTATCTTTTGGCCTATGATTTGTAAAGAAGAGTAAGGAGGAATTAGTATGAATATCAGCACTCGTAGTTATTACATTCCTTACAATACTGTAGGACGTCACGTAATGAACACCATTGTTGATCACGTAAGTTGTAGCGTGGGAGACTTCAAAATCAATCGCGCAACTAATACCGTTCGTTTTACTGTCACTTGTAACGTTGATGATTTCGCGCGTGTTGAGAAAATCCTTCGGCGCTATGATATGTTGGGAGAGGTTAGTGAAGACTAACCTCTCAGCCGGCAGAATCTAGCCGGCGTTCAGCCGGCGCATCCTAACCTTTCATTATACCACAAATCTTCCCTTATGTCAATAGGTTAGTCATAGCTAACTTGTATACTGTATACAGCTTTGACTTTGACCTGAAATCCTAGTATAATAGTAGGTGAAAGGGGAGATAATATGAAGTATTGGGCACTGGACTATGTAGAAGCTGGAAGCTGCGAGCTGGTATATCAGGATAAGCTGTATCGCAGCGAGCTGGAAGCTGAAGCTGCACGAGCTGCTATGCCGCGGCCCGAGCTATTTGAGGTAAGCTGGTACACCGAGCTGGACTTGCGCGAGACTTATGAAGATGACGAGCTGGAAGTTGATGATAAGCTGGAGATTCACAGCCGCTGGCTGTGAATCTCTTTTTGCGCGCTAAAATTGTATACAGTATACAATCTTGACAAGCTGGATAAATTATGATATAATAAATTGGAATATATTTTTTTATTATAAAAAAATATATTTTTTTTAATTATAACATAATTTAAGCTGGAAGTCAAGTATGTATACTGGATACAATTCCAAGCTGGAGTTGAAACTCAACTTTAGTTAAATATAAATGTTCTGATGCGCGCCTCCTTCAAGAAGCGCCAATGAAAAATCCTATTGCGGAAAGCTGCGCTATTCTCGATGTTATCGAGAACTCAGAAGCTGGGCGCAATATGAATTTTCGTAAATGCCATTTTATCGCGCGCAGAGCAATACCCCATTTCTGACGCATTTGATAATTTTTCATTTGAGCTGGAAAAAGGGTATCGCCGCGAAAAACTTTTTTAATACAGAAAAAACTTTTAGCTTATTACTATTTTAATCTCACTATATATATGTATAAGAAAATGTGAGGGAGAAAGATTATAAGCAAACAGTCAGTCATATATATCATTTCCGTCAGATAAGGGGGATTCGACGAAAAAATCTATTGCGGAGGGTTATGGGTATAGGTTAAAATAAGCTGCGTATTTTAATGAGTAGAGAAGTTGGGAAGTAAATTGGAAAATAAGTATTTGACTTACGTTGTCAAATATTTGACAAGTTATTTTTCCGTATGATATAATAAAGAAAAAAAGAAATATTTAAAAAAAATTAAATAAAAAAATAAAAAAATATTTGACAAAAGTCAAAAATTAGGCGC
>Ga0247611_10003628_pt1 | contig 22583 bp, 21 predicted proteins | sample 177DNAGHGhighgp2_FD_192422 | JGI IMG/M metagenome (GOLD analysis project Ga0247611, IMG submission 192422) | Sheep rumen microbial communities from Palmerston North, Manawatu-Wanganui, New Zealand - 1770 DNA GHGhigh gp2 | ecosystem: Host-associated > Mammals > Digestive system > Stomach > Rumen... | reverse complement strand
TGATCCTGTTAATTAGCTGGATAAGAGTGGTGGTCTTGCCGCTGCCGGGCGCAGACATCAAATTGAGAAGACACACCTCTTTGTTTTTCAATTCAACTCTAAGAGCATCAGCGTCTTTCTCATTCTCTGCAAAGACGCTCTTCTTGATTTCGATAACCTTTACCTCGTTCATTTACACTATTTCCAATTCGGGCGCAAAGGTACAATTTTTTCGCCTCAAATGTCACCTTTCACCCCTCTCATCCGTTTAACTGTTGAATCGATTCGGTAATAAACGAAAATGTGTAACCTTAATAATTAATAGTCATGTATGTAGTAAAAGTTTTAGGAGTATTAATGATAATCATCGTAGTAATCGGCATTTGCGTGGTGCTGCCCTTGATGGTTATATGGTTGATTAATAAACGCAAAAACCACGAAATCAACAAACAAACGGAAATTTTGATGGCAATGATGGAGAAACACCCCGATCTTGACCCCGCTGAAGTGATGAAGAAGCTGAATGTGTCGAGCAAATCACATAAAACCATCAAACAGAAACTGTTAGATAACGTCCTCATCGGCGGTTTTATGACGTTGATGGGACTTGCGGTCCTCATTCCTTACCTCTGCGGAATGGTCTTTTTCGGCAACAAAGAAAAAGGCATCTTCTGCGGCGGAATCATGTTGGCCGTGGGCTTGGCGTTCCTCATCTACTACTTGGTGTCGAAAAAACAGCTGAGCGGTGAGATCGAGGCCGAAGAGAAACAGTTGAAAGAACAGCAATAATCGCACTGATGGAGCGAGAACAATTCATAGCCTTAATTTCGGAAGAGCAGGAGTCTTTGCGGAGATTCCTGCTTGCCCTGTGTGAGGGCGACCGGATGGAGGCGGAGGACATCGCGCAGGAGGCGATGGTGAAGGCGTACATCGCGATGGAGCGGTTCGTGGAGCGGGCCAAGTTCTCCACGTGGCTGTTCAAGATCGCCTACAACACCTTCCTCGACCACCAAAGGTCGGGGTGGAATCGCCGGACGGACTTGGACGCTGCGGAGCAGATGCCGGGCGGCCCGCACGCCGACGATGCCTTCCAATACCAGGAGCTGTACGAGGCCATCGGCACGCTGCCGTTGAAAGAGAAGAGCGCCATCCTGCTATTCTACGTCAGCGGCTACTCCGTGAAGGAGATTGCGAAAATCACGGGAGGTTCCCAATTGGCTGTGAAACAGCAGCTTTCAAGAGGGAGAGTTAAACTTAGACAAATATTGGAACGATGAAAGAGAAGACCACCATAGAAGAATTATTCGCCCAATACCAGCCGGACATGGGCGACCGCAACGAATACATGGAGCGGCTTTCCAAGAAGTTGGAGGCGGCGGAATACGCGAAACGGTATCGTGAAGCACAGACGAAGCGTTACCGCCGGATGATGGTGGCCGTGTTCATATCGGGCATCGTCACGGGCGCCATCGGCATCGTGCTCGTGCTGTCACACCCGCAATGGCTGTTACCAGCGGAGACTGTCTCCGTCGATGTGCCCTTCCCCGCGTTCTCGCTGCTCCCGAAAGTACTGCTGCTACTGGCTGTATGCTTTGTAAGCTTGTGTATCACGGGGTTAGTGCGGAAAATCTGTGATCGCGGCGAAGCGACGTGGTGACGGACAGAGCCACCACGCACAAAGACAGTGCCATTCGCAAAGAACTGTCCAACAGTAGAAACGCACTGACACCCACCAAGGGAATCCAACGCTATAAAAAAACTTTTGCCCGGCACTGAATGTCGGGCAAAAGTTTTTTTGTGGAACATTTTTCGGGCAGTTAGCGTTTGGAGAGGCCTTTGTCGAACATAAAGAAGGCAGCCTTGTCATCGCCGACGCACTCCATCGCATCGATGAGTTCCTGGGCATTCTCCTCCTCCTCAACCTGCTCGGTCACATACCATTGCAGGAAGATGGTGGTGGCATAGTCCTTCTCCTTGGTGGCCAGGGCATAGAGGTCGTGGATGAGACCGGTCACGACTTTCTCGTGCTTGAGGGTTTCCTTGAACATGTCGAGCGGCGACTCCCACGAGGTCGGGAACTTGTCGATGGCTTTGAGTTCCACCCGGGCCTGTTGGCTTTCAAGGTAGTGGATGAACTTGAATGCATGCTCCATTTCCTCATCGTACTGTTTGTGGAACCAGTGGGCGATGCCCTTGTATCCTTTGTTCGAAGCGTCCATGGACATGGCCAGGTAGAGATAAGCGGACCACATTTCCGCGTTGATTTGGGCGTTGATAGCCTCTTGCATTTTCACACTAATCATGATAATAATATTTAATTGTTTGACTATAAATAAATTGTATTTAATATAGTAGTCTGCAAAGATATTCTTTTTTTGGTGATAGACCTCCTGTCGTGAAATTTTTTTTGAAACTGTGCCGCATCATGGGAGAATTATTCAAGTTGTGTAACTGTCGGTTTCACATCAATCGTTGTTTTGGTGTTTTATTTTTCTGCAAAGACACAGAAATATCAATTGCAGAAAAATAAAAGCATACTTTTATATGTTAAAGTTTCTGTAACAACAATTTTACCATAAATCAGACAACCCGCACAGTTGAGCATCGTGGAGAGGTTTGGCGAGTGTTGGTGCGGTGAAAATGTGATTTGCTGATTTTGGTTGTCACATTTATGCCTTGCAGCTGATCCGAGTTGACGGGTTAATGCAATTCGCTTGATTCGCTCAATTCACCTCGCCAGCCACCACACTACCAGCGCCACCTGCACCGCAAATATCGCCGGCACGCCGTACTTGAACTTCTTGTGCTGGGTCTTGTGGCGCCACACCTGCATCCCCAACCACGCCCCGACGCTGCCGCCGATGGCCGCCAACCCCAACAAAACACTCTCCGGAATGCGCCAACGTTTGTGCTGCGCCTTCCACTTGTCGATGCCGTACGCGAAAAAAGTGACCACCGTGATGATCGCCAAATAAACCAGGATCAAACGCTTCCCTTCAGACATGATTTTACTTTTTGATACTATTTCTAACGGCGCAAAAATACATTTTTCCCAAATTGACTTTTTCACTTGGCCCTACTCCCTTGGCCCTTGCCCTATTCCCTACTCCCCATTTGCCTAAAAATACTACCTTTGCCGCCCGAAATAAATCATCCAAGAAAAACTGTAAGTCGCTGTCATGCAGAAATATCGCAGCTATGTGCTCCCCGTCGCCATCCTGTTAGCGCTGATATTCCATAGTACCAGTGCCCGGATTTCCTTTCTGGTGCCCTGGCTCATCTTCACCATCCTGACGCTCAATTTCGTTACGGTGGATTTACGGCATCTTCGGTTCTCCATGCTGCATTTCTGGCTGATACTCTTCCAGTTGACGGTCAGCGCCGGACTATACCTGTTGGTGCGGGCCGTGTCGGGCAACGAGACCATGGCGCAAGGGTTCATGATGTGCACCCTCTGTCCCGTGGCCGCCTCGGTGGTGGTCATCTCTTCGATGCTCGGCGCCGACCGCATGACAACCACCACCTACACCATGTTCTGCAATCTGGTGATGTCCGTCGCTGCGCCGCTCTATTTCACCATCATCGGCGTTCACCCGGAGCTGAGTTTCTGGTCCTCCTTCCTGATGATTCTGAGGCGCATCACTCCCACGCTCGGCTTCCCCTTTTTCTTCGTGCTGGCGTTGCAGGCATGGGCGCCGAAAGCCAACGAATGGCTCTGCAAATACCGCAATCTGTCGTTTTACCTTTGGGCCGTCGCCCTGTTCATCACCTTGGGAAACACCATCCACTATATCTTCCTGCAAGGTCGTGGAAACGAGAATGTTATCCTCTATGGAGCCATCTTCTCGGTGGTGATGTGCGCCATACAGTTCGGCTTCGGCAAGTGGCTCGGGCACCGCTACGGCGACACCGTGGCGGGCGGCCAGCTCCTCGGACAGAAAAACACCGCCATGGGCATCTGGATGTCCAACACCTACTTGCAGCCGCTGTCGTCTGTGTTCTTGGCCTTTTACATCATCTGGCAGAACCTGTTCAATAGTTTGCAGCTGTGGTGGCACGACCGAAGAATTAGCAGTTAGTAGTTAGCAGTTAGTAGTGAATTTCCGAAACAGTAAGCATTATGACCAAAAATAAAGAATTAAAGGTTCGGATTCTTTTTGTGTGCCACGGCAATATTTGCCGCAGTCCCATGGCCGAGTTCGTGATGAAGCAGAAGGTGGCGGAGCGGGGGCTCTCCGCGCAGTTCGAGATCGCCTCCGCCGCGACGAGCCGCGAGGAGATCGGCAACCCCGTCTATCCGCCGGCTCGCAGGATGCTGGCGGCGCACGGCATCTCCTGCGACGGCAAGACCGCCCGCCAGATGACCCGTGCCGACTACGACTATTACGACTACATCATCATCATGGACCAGAACAACCGGCGGAACATTCAACGGATTGTCGGACAAGATGTTGATGGCAAAATCTCGTTGCTGATGGACTACACCGACCACCCTCGCGACGTGGCCGATCCGTGGTACACCGGAAACTTTCAGGCCACATGGGACGACGTGCAGGAGGGGTGCGAAGGGTTGCTGGCGGTGATTGGGTGTTAGCGGTTGGCTAAACATCCTCGTCAGAGGATGCATATCTGTAGCCTGGGAGATGCGTTTGTCGTGGTTGTAAAATCCCCGGCAGGGGATTCATTGTGCATGACCGTGTGCAACCCCTCCGGGGTTGTGGGGAAATCCTGGGTGTGGCCGTTTTCTACAGATATGGAACCTCTAACGAGGTTTGAGTTGTTGAGAACGAGGATGTTGGCAGGCCGTTAGGTCTGCCGGGGTCGGTAGGAATTGGCGATCGCGAATGTTTTCGCACGCCGTCAGGTGTGCGGGGAAAGAAATAAAAGAAAAAGAAGATGTCAATCGAAAACAGCTATTGTTACCAAAAAGGATGGTTTTGGAACGACCATCCTTTTCATTAGTCAATTAGAGAACAATAGGTTTTTGAATTTCGCCCGAACACTATTGCAACTCAAATTCATTAAGCTGTTTGACTCTTGTTTTTCCAATATCATTGCTTAATGTTGACATTGCACTGCTTTTGTATTTAACATAATTTGTACTATGCCAATTCACACCTTTCTCTTCTATTATTTGGACATTGGATATCACACATTTTACGGCAGAATTTCCTAAAGTTGCTTCAACGATTGCAGTATATTTTACATTATAGGTTACTCTATTAGTACCTAATTTATCAGAAATGATGGTTTGAAGCCAACCTTCGTCACCCGAGCTGATATCAAATGACACACTTTCTATCCAATAGATGGTTTTACCAACACTGTTAAGTTTCGCTGTATTTTTTCTTTGAAGTTCTTCTTGCTGACGGCGTTCTTCTTCGGCTTTAATGCGTTGTTCCTCAGCTTCTTGTTTATGCTGAATCATTCTTGCACGGTTATTGATGTCAGAAATATAGGGTGAGTTCGGATGTTGTTTCGCGTAATCAAGATATGATTGCAAGTCGTTTCGACGACACAGATCATCATACTCGGCCTTGTAAGCATTTTTTAGTTTCTGTTGAACTTGACTCAGATATGGACTTTTGGGGAAATATGAGATGTAGTTTTCCAATCCTGCTATGTCAGAATTGCCGATACTTTCATAAGCTCTTTTGTAGATGCTGTTCAATTCTGCTTTGGCGGCATCCACATTAACCTCTGACCCATATTTGTCTATGTACCCCTTCACTTCATTGTAGTGGGAAACCGAATAGTTGGTTGGATTTGATATAGTATTCCAGTTGTCCCGAATACACTCCAACCGTTTTTGCTGTGCCACATTAGTGTATGGTGAATTTGGATTATCATTTAAAAACTCATTAAAAAGAACTATATTTTTAGAATCAATGGCAGCCAATAACTGCTGTTTAATCATTTCATTGTCTGTTAATGTATGATTGAAAATCTGGATTGTTTCTTTGTGTTTATCACTAATCAATAATAATTTTCCATTATCCAACCAATAATTCATAATGTGATCTGAAAAAGTTAAATATACTTTACTGTCAGTAATGGTGGTGAGCCCATAATATTTTCTAGTACGGGTAAACTTAAAAACATATTTGGACATATCAGAGTTAAAGTAATCTTTGGGTATTATTTCTCCTGTTTTTTTATAACAATCTTCCACTCGGTCTTTATTCATTATGGAATAGTTTTTGTTATAATTTTCATAATAGTAAACAGGTGAGATTTTGTTTATTTTGCCTTGTGAGATTTCAAATGTCAAAAAATCACGACCACTTTTATAACCCGCTACTCTACCAGTAGAAGTCACATGGTTCTTAACATACTCCTGAGATTGTTTGTCAAATGATATAGTTTTGCCTTTATTTTGAGCGATATCGAACCACAAGGCAGCGGCAGCTCCACTCACAAGAATTTCATTATTAGATTGGAATTGAAAAGGATGTCCTACATTTTTCCCATTGTCAGATCTTACATTGACAAATTTTTTCCCTAATTTGGCACTTGCAATTTCCTTGCCAGACACAACTTCTATGATATGTAGTGCGTTGACCTCCTCGTCAACAAGGGCGAGGTATTGTCCATTGGGAGATATTGCCATAGTATTATTGATTATTTCAGCTTTAAATGGAAGACTAATGGTACGTCTTTTAACATCCTTATCCATGATATTGGTAAGATCATATTCCACAACGGTATTGTTGGTTGCACCATCAAGGATATACAGTTTTTTGTTCGACTCACAATAGGATATACCCTCAAGTTTGATATTGTCCTCTAATAATTTGTAATCGGGTTCATTATCAGAAAATTTATAATCACGATAATGTAATACTGAATAAAGTTCACCTTCTCCCTTAAATAAAGCCGACACTTCTGCTTCATTCAGTTCTCGATTGTAAATTCTAAACTCATCTATATAACCGTGGAATGGGCACGCTACACCTATAGTACCGCCAATAAATAAATCACCTTCTCTGAAATCACTATTATTTGCGTAAGAAAAATTAAGGTTGCAGTCTTTTGATCCAAGCAAACTTCCGTCCAGATAGATTTTCATGTGTTCCTTGTGAAAAACAAAAACTACATGATGCCAAGAGTTGTTGATGTTTCTGTTTATTGTAGCAGACATATTTTCTCCACCCAAAGAACAATAAATCTTATTTGAATTGCCTTTAGCATCAAGGGCTTGAATTCTACCTCTGAGCTTATTATTTTTCAAGAAAAACTCTTGTTCACCAGTCGGTGATGATCTAAGCATATTATTATATTTTTCATGACCATATTGTGAATCTCTATTGAACCAAAAGGAAAAAGAGGCTGCAGTGTTAAATTGTAAGGAATTGCTGTTATGAACTCTGATTTCTCCTCTTTCGTCTAACCCTTTGAATTTATAACTACCTGAACCCATGTGAGCTTCTCTCACTAATTCAGCATTAGTGACTACCCCATCATTGCCATTGCCGCTTATGTCATTGGAGCCAGTATCAAAGGTGTAAAAAGCTACAAGACCTCTCTTAAGATCTACTTCCTGTGCCATGAAAACCACAGGTGTCATGAGCAGTAACAAAAAAGATAAACATTTTTTCACCATAACAATAATTTTTTTATATGCCTACTCTTTCACCACGGTTTTCGGCACCCCCGCCATAAGAGCAAGAATCTATATTCAAAACAAGGACATGAAGAAAGGCATGAATCCTTTCGTGTAGCCACTTATTTTGCAGAGTCGGTGTCTGGAATACCTAATGTGTAAATAAGGGTCGAATAAAATTCACGCCTAAAACGTGAACTTTTCGCCATCTTATCCTCACACATTTGTAATGTTTTCCAGACTTTACTCTGCGAGAACAAGAGCGTCAAGCTCAATATGTCTAATAAATTTCCCGCCAACCTTCCGGCACTTCGGCTTTCGGATTGACGGGGCAAAGATAAGATTTTTTTCGTTCGGACATCTTTTTTCCGAATGATTGAAATAATTGTGTATTTTTGCGAAATGATTTAAAGGAGAAAAATGAACGTCCTCACAAATAATCATAAGGTTGTTGCACAAGAGGCGATGTTAAACACCCTCAAGCAGAACATAATCGCCCTGTTGCCTACAGGCGCGAGTGTGTTGTTGTTTGGTTCCAGAGCTCGGGGTACACATCGTCCTGATTCCGACTGGGATTTGCTGATCCTGTTGAACCGTGAAGGACATTCCACTTGGGAGGATTATGACAATGTCGGGTATCCCTTGAACATGCTTTTCTGGAATCTCGGACAAGATGTGAATACCATCATCCAGACAAAAGACGAATGGAATCAGAAACATTTTACTCCTTTCTATAAAAATGTCATGGAAGATGCAATATTACTGGTATGAGTTTGAACGACGAAGAAAAACAATCAGTTATCGCCTACAGATTGGAGAAGGCGAATAAAACCTTGGATGATGCGAAAAAGGTCATCGAGTTGGAGTTATGGGCAACCGCTGCCAATAGATTATACTATGCGGCATATTACGCTGTTTCAGCATTGTTAATAGCCAAAGGCTTGAACGCCAAAACGCACGAAGGAATCATCCGACTGTTCAACATGCATTATATCAAAACCGATAAAATTAATATGGAACTTGGAAGGCAGTATAATCGGCTTTTCACAATGCGAATAACTGGAGATTATGGTGATTGTTTTGACTTACAGGAAGCGGATGTCAAGCCTCTATTGGAGCCAGCAGAACAACTTATAGCGAAAGTGACCTCTCTTATTCAACAAGAAATCCTATAAAACCATTTCTTTCGGATATTCACTGCTCTCTGTTCACTGCTCACCATTCACTAAAAAAGTGTATCTTTGCCGCTCCTAAATCAGAAAGAAATTATGAGCGAATGTAATCACAATTGTCAGGAATGCAGCCAGAAAGACTGCGGAAGCAGAGATTTGCACGAGAAACCGAATGCATTGAGCGATATTAAGAAAGTCATCGGCGTGGTGAGCGGCAAAGGCGGCGTGGGCAAGAGTTCCGTCACCTCGTTGCTGGCCGTGGCGTTGCGCCGCAAGGGTTACCGCGTGGGCATCCTCGACGCCGACGTCACCGGTCCCTCCATCCCGAAAATGTTCAACCTCCACGAAATGGTGCGTGGCAGCGAGCAGGGCGTCTATCCCGCCGTTACCGAGACCGGCATCGAAGTGATTTCCAGCAACTTGCTGATTGCCGACGAGAAGTCTCCCGTCTTATGGCGCGGTCCGCTGGTCGCCGGCATGGTGAAGCAATTCTGGACCGAAGTCATCTGGGAACACATTGATTTCCTGCTGATTGACATGCCTCCCGGAACCGGCGACGTGCCGTTGACCGTCTTCCAGACCATCACCCTCGACGGTATCCTGATGATCACCTCCCCGCAGGAGCTGGTCTCCCTCATCGTGAGCAAGGCCGTCAACATGGCCGGCATGATGAACATCCCGATCCTCGGTCTCATCGAGAACTACAGCTACATCACCTGCCCGAAATGCGGCGAGAAGATCTCCGTCTTCGGCAAGAGCAATGCCGAGGAAGTTGCCAAAGAGTTCAACATCAAGCTGTTAGATAGACTCCCCATCGATCCTGAAATGGCCACCCTCTGCGACAAAGGCCAGATCGAGAAGGTCAAGGAGACCCGTCTGGAGAATGTGCTCGATGTGCTTGAGAGTCTGGAAGTCCCGGCTTAACTGCTAACTGCTAACTGCTAACTCCTAACTACAAAATGAAACAATACCTTGATTTGATGCGCACGATTCTCGACGAGGGTCACTACAAAGCCGACCGCACGGGCACGGGCACGTACAGCATTTTCGGCTACCAGATGCGGTTTGACCTGCAGAAGGGATTTCCCTTGCTGACTACCAAGAAGTTGCATCTCCGTTCCATCATCTACGAACTGCTGTGGTTCCTGCGCGGCGACACGAACATCCAGTACCTGCACGACCACAATGTGACGATTTGGGACGAATGGGCCGATGAGAACGGCGACCTCGGGCCGGTCTATGGCAAGCAGTGGCGTTCGTGGGAGGCTCCCGACGGCCGTGTCATCGACCAGATCACCAGTCTGATCGAGCAGCTCAAGCGCAATCCCGACTCGCGGCGGCTCATCGTGAGCGCATGGAATCCGGCGGATGTCGATCAGATGGCGTTGCCGCCGTGCCACACGATGTTCCAGTTCTACGCCAACGACGGACAGCTCTCATGCCAGCTCTACCAGCGCAGCGCGGACGTCTTCCTCGGCGTGCCCTTCAACATCGCCTCCTACGCCCTGCTGACGATGATGGTGGCGCAGGTCTGCGGGCTGAAGGCCAAGGACTTCGTGCACACCTTCGGCGACGCGCACATCTACTCCAATCACGTGGAACAGGCCAAGTTGCAGCTTTCCCGCGATCCGCGTCCGCTGCCGCAGATGCGCATCAACCCCGAGGTCAAAGACATCTTCGATTTCCAATACGAGGACTTTACGTTAGAGAACTACGACCCGCACCCGCATATTAAGGCGGAGGTGGCGGTGTAGGAGCCGTCCGCGTCCCGCAGACGAAAATATCGAAATATTTTACTCACCAAAATACCAAAATTATGAAATCCATCCAAGAACATAACTTCAACGGCGAAAGAGCCCTGATCCGCGTTGACTACAACGTGCCGTTGGACGAGCAGTTCAACGTGACCGACATCACCCGCATCGTGCGCACGAAAGAGACCATCGGCAAGATTCTGGCCGACGGCGGTTCCGCCATCCTGCTCTCCCACCTCGGCCGTCCGAAAGGCGAGGCAAAGGACGAGTTCTCTTTGCGCCACATCGTGAAGACAGTGTCCGAAATCCTCGGCAAAGAGGTCGTTTTCGGCGGTGACGTGCTGACTGCCGAGGCCGAAACTCTCTGCAAGAACCTCAAACCCGGCAGCATCGTGCTGATGGAGAACCTGCGCTTCCATAAGGAAGAGGAGAAGGGCGATGTCGATTTCGCCAAGGCTTTGGCACGCCTGGGCGATGTCTATGTGAACGACGCGTTCGGCACCGCGCACCGCGAGCACGCCTCCACGGCCACCGTGGCCCGCTGTTTCCCGGGCAAGGCATTCGCCGGCTACCTGCTCTACAACGAGGTGATGAACCTCGAAAAGACCCTCAACGGCCAGGAGCGCCCCTTCACGGCCATCATCGGCGGCTCGAAGGTCTCCACGAAGATCAACATCCTCAAGAACCTCATCCCCAAGGTCGATAACCTCGTCGTGGGCGGCGGTCTGAGCTACACCTTCCTGAAAGCCATGGGATTCACCATCGGCAACTCGCTGTACGAGCCCGACATGCTGCCCGTCGCGCAGGAAATCCTCGACCAAGTGAAGGCCTCCGGCGTGAACTTCGTCTGCCGTGTCGATAGCGTCTGCGCCGACAAGTTCAGCAACGATGCCAACATCTTGGTGACCGAAGACAACAACATCCCCGACAACTGGGAAGCTTTGGACATCGGTCCGAAGAGCCGCGTGAACATCGCGAAGGTCATCAAGGATTCCAAGACGATTCTATGGAACGGTCCTGTGGGCGTGTTCGAGTTGGAGAAGTTCAGCGAGGGCACCCGTGCCGTGGCGTTGAGCGTGGCGGCCACCACCTTGGCGGGCGCGTACTCCATCGTGGGCGGCGGCGACTCCATCGCGGCGGTCAACAAATACGACCTCGGCAACTACATCTCCTACATCAGCACCGGCGGCGGCGCCATGCTGGAATACCTTGAAGGTAAGGAATTGCCGGGTGTAAAAGCTCTGAACGAAAATTAATTGCATATCCATTGTCTCTGCGTCTAATCATATTTTAGATTGTCCTTCGGACAAGAAATCTATGAAAATATTTTGAAAATCAAAGAAAATATTTTTTCAGATTTCATTTAAGATTTTCAAAGATTTCTATGCGAAGCGTAAAACATCTTATTATGCAGCATAAACAAAGATACTTTGTTAATATGATTCTCGCAGAATAATCAAATTACCAACAAAAAAAACGACATGCTGAATAACAACTATTACTGTGTCATCATGGCCGGAGGCGTGGGCGCACGCTTCTGGCCGATGAGCAACAGCACCACTCCCAAACAGTTCATCGACGTGTTGGGTGACGGCCAGACCTTGATTCAGAAGACGTTCAACCGTTTTGCCAGGGTCTGTCCGAAAGAGAACATCTACATCGTCACCAACAAGGCGTATCACGACCAAACCCGGGAGCAGCTTCCGGAGATTGCGGACGAGCAGATCATTCTGGAACCTTATCGCCGGAACACCGCCCCCTGCATCGCCTACGCCAACTACAAAATCAAAGCCAAGAACCCCAACGCCGTGATTGTGGTGGCCCCCTCTGACCACTACATTGAAAAAGAGGACGTTTTCGTCGATGTGATCAGCAAAGGAATGGCCATTGTGTCCGAAAACCCCTGCCTGCTGACCATCGGCATCCGCCCGACTTCCCCAAACACCGGCTATGGGTACATTCAGTACAAAGAGGAAGATGTCTTCCCCGGAAATTCTTCTGTGTATGCGGTAAAAACCTTTACGGAAAAGCCTGAGCTGGAAATGGCCAAGAGCTTTCTCGAAAGCGGCGACTTTCTCTGGAACGCCGGGATCTTCATGTGGTCGCTGGCTTCCATCGACAAGGCTTTCGCGGAGTTCCTGCCCGACATCGACGACCTCTTCAAACAAGGCGTGGGACTCTACAACACCCCGCAAGAAGAGGAATTCATCGACCGTATCTATCAGGTTTGCCGCAAGATATCCATCGACTACGGCGTGATGGAGAAGGCCGACAACGTGAAAGTCTATGCCGCCGACTTCGGCTGGTCTGACCTCGGCACATGGAGTTCCCTTTACGACCTTCGCAAGAAGGACGAAAAACTGAACTCCGTTGTCGGCAACCACGTGAAAATGTACGACTCCAACAAGTGCATCGTCAACATGCCGCGCAACAAGGTGGTCGTCATCCAAGGTTTGGAAGACTACATCGTGGTGGACAACAACAACATGCTGCTCATCTGCAAGAAATCAGAGGAACAGCAAATCCGCCAGTACGTCACCGACATCCAAGTCGATTTCGGGAAAGAGTTTGTGTAAAAAAAAAGCCCCGCGACGCGGGGCTTTTTTTTACTTCACGTAATACGTTAGCCGCATGTTGATGCTGGCGCGTTTCTCCTTGGAGGAGGTGTTGAAGGCTCCGCCCCAGGTGTAATCTTCCTCGGAAGAGTTGGGCTTGGTGATCTGGAACACGCCCATGTTGGCGCTCTTGAGGTCGCCTAACTTGGCACCGGCATTCTTGGTGATGGTTTCGGCACGGTTTTTCGCATCTTGCGAGGCCTCCGCCAGCATCTGGATTTTCAAATCCGACAATTTCGTGTAATAGTACTCCGGATTATTGTTGTTGATCATGATGTTCTGGTCGTACAGTTCCGCGATGTCACGGGTGAGCGCCTCAATCTTCTCAATGTCGCGGGATTCTATGCGCACCACCTGTTTGGCCGCATAGCCCGTGAAGGTTTCCCGCCAGTGACCGTTATCATCATAATAGTTGTTATAGGTAGGAGTTGTTGTAATTTTCTTAAAATCAATCTCTTTATCCGATATATTCGCTTTTTTGAGATAAGCTTTCACAATCTCGTTCTGTTCCTTCAGTTTGGTGTAGGCTTGTTTCATATCCGGATCTTTGGCCGAATAATTGAACTCCCACACGATAAGGTCGGAAGTGAAGTCCTTTTCCGCCAAACCGACGATAGAGACCGTTTTCTGCGGCTTTTTGGTTTGATAAAAGGCCACGCCAATGGCTATGGCCGCCAAAAACAACCCGATGCTGGCGATAATCGCGATGACAACTGCTTTGTTTTTCATATCAGATGAATTTTAAGGTTTGTATTTTCCGGCGTGAATAACGTAAAACAACAATAATTATTGCATAAATTGATGTTTGTATAAAAAATGTATTTTTGCCAACGTATAATCCATTTAAAAAAAGATGTATCCGGGGAAATACATATTAAGCATCCTGTTTTCTGGGCTTCTGTTTTTCTCGGTTCAAGCCCAGTGCCCGGATTTCATGGATCTGTCCAGCAGTGCTGTGACAGGTTACTATGGCGTGTACAACAGTCTTCTTGATGATACTATTCAGTATGTCGGCATCCTGTCGGGCCGCCACACCCTCATTACGCAGCAAGGCACTGATCCGTGGACAGGTGACCAGCTACCCCTGCTCCCGAATGGGGAGAACGTGGTGGTGCGTTTGGGAAACCCCGCTGTAGGTGCAGAAACTGAATCCTTAGTTTATACCTTCACGGTGGATCCGGACTATCCCATTTTACTGTTGAAATATGCAGTGGTCATGGAGGACCCCCATCATCTTGAGATAGACCAACCCCATTTTCTCATACAGATGCTCGATGCCAACGGTCAGCTTCTAAGCGGATGTATGGAATACGATGTCGTGTCATCACCCACCATCCCAGGCTTCCAGCAATACAATCAGGTGATGTGGCGACCCTGGACGATCAATGGCTTTGATCTGTCGGGATATGCAGGACAGACGGTGAAGTTCCGAATCTCCACCTTCGACTGCAGGGCCGGTGCCCATTTCGGATACGCCTATTTCACAGCCTCCTGCGCCAGCAATCGACTCTCCTTTTCCGGTTGCAACGGGAATCAGATCACGGTGAGCGCCCCCCAAGGGTTCGAAAGCTATTCGTGGAGTAACGGCAGCCACGCATCCTCCACCACATACACCCTTCAGGGAAACACGGTGGCCACTTGCGTGATCAACACCGTCACCGGATGCCAAATCACGCAATCAGTGACTTTTGTCCAGGACACCGTGCCGCAAAATCTTGTATTTCACGACACCATCTGCGAAGGGATGGGTTACCAGAATCACGGCTTCAACCTGCCTGTCTATACGACGCCGGGAGATTACACCGCATACAACACCTACTACAACGCTGCCAACTGCATTGAAGAAGGCGTCAACACGTTGTATCTGCATGTTCACCCCCGCTACAAGCACATCTATGACGTGGCGTGCGAAGGGGAGAGTTACAACGCCAACGGATTTCACCTGACCCAGCTTGCCCAAGGGGAGGTCACGGACACGAACTACGTGCCGCTTCCCTACGGTTGTGACTCAACGACCATCTTGCACCTCATGGTGAACCACACCTTTTCAATGTCTGACGCAATCAATGGCCCGTCTGCGGTGTGCGGCGGTGCGGCGGAAATCTATTCGCTGCCGAATGCGCCTTCGCAGACGATTTACCACTGGACTGTCCCCAATGGGGTGATGATCTACGGAGGGCAGGGCACTCCCAACGCGCAACTCTATTTTTCGCAGAACGCCCCGTCCTCCGCACATATAACACTCACTGTTGACAATGGCTGCGGCAGTGCCACGTTGCCTATTGATGTTGCCGTCGGGTCTTCGTATTCCAACATGTTCAGCGACACGATTTGTACAGGGAACACCTATACGCAACACGGGTATCAGCTTGGGATTCAGGACAGTGCGGGTTACTTCGTCCATATCCTGAATGACACGACACAGCAGGGGTGCGACAGTGTCAGTGTCTTGCAATTGTTCGTGGCGGAGACGCCTACGGTGGAAGCGTTGGCCGACCCGAGCACGATGTGTGTCGGGAGCGAAACGAACCTGTTTGCGGTGGGCTCGCATGCGTCCGTGACATTGACATCGCAGTTGCCGAAAGTCTGGGTAGGCGACATCTTGTGCACGGACGGCACCACGGTACATCCTGAAAACTGGCCTTGCAACGAAGTAGCCATGGGCGTTGTGTTTTACGTGGATAACACCGGCGAGCACGGTTGGGCAGTCGATTTGGAAGAGATACCGAACAAGATGTGGGCGATATCCAATCAGAATGATATTCCCGCTTTGGTCAATTTCAACAGCGGAAGACTTGCGATGACTGACATGGACGGCTATACGAACACCCTGCTTATTCGCCAAAGCGGCACCTTTGATGAGTACGAAGCTGCCTACACTGTGAACTTTGAGCAGGGGTGGTATCTGCCAGCAGCCGGTCAAGCCTATAAATTGTATGCGGAGCAAATTAAGGTGAACAATTCCTTACAGTTGGTTGGTGGGGACATTGTCCAATTGGATTCCTTTGGGTCATGCTGGACCTCCACAGAAATCAGTAGCAACCGGGTTTGGGTATTAAACAATGCCCTTAGTTTTTCTGAAAAAAATTATCCGCGAATAGTGCGCGGCATCCGAACCTTTTAGCAAATACCAGAAAAAATGAAAAAGGCGCTATTGATATACCTGTTTTTGCAACTCATGTCAGGATGGACACTCGCTCAAGTTTATCATGTGGGCGATTTGTTCACCGCCGAGGATGGGTCGCAGGGCATCGTGTATTACACCTTCCCCGACGGTAGCGGCTGGGTGGTGGCGCTCCAAGATTGCCCATTAGCGCCGTTGTTGTCTGAAAACAATCATCAAGACATTCCCAATCTTCCGAACAGCAATGGATTAATGACGCTTTTGCAAGACACCGCAGGCTATTCCAACACCCAAATTATCCGTAATTATGTGGGAACCGGCGCACAATGCGGCATAAACAACATTGATTTTGAACACGGCTGGTATTTGCCCGCCTCAGGTCAGCTATCTATGCTGTACGCACAACTGCCGTTGATTGAAACAGCCCTGATGGCCGCAGGAGGAACCACCTTGGATATGAATGCATATGGTAGCAGTACCGAAACGGGGGTGGATGAATGGTGGGATATCGATTTTTTCTGGGGTGTCAATTTCACTTCCGCCACAGTACCGGAGTACTATTCCAGTGTCAACGCGGGAAATTTCACATCCGTTCCTTCTCTGTTGACCAGTGAAATGGCCTCTATGTCCGCATACCAACTCTGCCCTATCCGGGCCATCCGCAGCTTCCCACCGCCGGAAAACATTTACGACACCACCCTCACCTACATCTGGAACACCGGTTTCACGGAGCCGCACTTTTCCGACGTGCCCTTACAGACCACCGACTACACTGTCACGGTCAGCAACGCCTACGGATGCACCAACTCGGCTTCGGTGACGGTGACCGTGCTGGACAACGAGCCGCAAACCTATTACGACACGATTTGCCAGGGCGCCACCTACAACAGCTACGGTTTCACGCTGACCGCCGAAGAGACCGGCAATGTCTTGGACACCACCCTCTTCCGGATCGCCAGTGCGGAAGGCTGTGAGAGCGAGATTACCTTGCACCTCACCCTCCTCGCGCCCGATGTGGTGGAAATCGAGGAACATGCCGGGCAAAGCTTCGTCTGGAACGGCGTAACTTACACAGAAGATGGCACTTACACCCAGTATTTCAACAACATCCACGGTTGCGACAGTACCGTCATCATAACGCTCACCCTCGACGGCACCGAACCCGACACCACCACCGTTGAGGAAACCGAACCGAACATGCTCTACCTCCCCAACGCCTTCACCCCGAACGAAGACGCCCTGAACCCGGTCTTCCTGCCGATATTCACCTACCCCGACGAAATCGAGGAGTACCGGATGGAGATCTACAACCGCTGGGGCACATTGGTGTTCCGCACGGAGGAGAAGACCTTCGGCTGGGACGGCGCGAACGCCATCGACGGGGTCTATGCGGTGGTGGTGCACTACAAGTCCCGCGGGGAGAAAGAAAAGACAGTGAAGGGGAGCGTGACGGTGGTGCGGTGAGGTCTTCAAGCGTACACTTCCGTCGGAATCAGTGCGGAACAGCGGTCGATAATGGCGTTCGCATTCTCAAAGCCCACATCGCAGATTTTCTTGTTCTTGGTACCGTCATAGCCCATAGACAAGTGCATAACGTCATAACCAGCCACGATGGCCGCCAGCAGTTTGCGGTCACGCTTGCCTGCGGCCTCCTTGTATTTCTCAATTGAGGGCCTGCCTTTGCCTTTCCGTATGCCCAAGGCGGCATCCAGTGCAATCAGGCATCCTTTCCAGAGAGTGTCACCAGCCATCTTGACGTATTTTCCATCAGTATAAATTTTCAGTTCAGGGTCATAGTTGGCATTCACAATGACCATTTCTGCATTGGCCACATATCTTCTGGCCTCTTCAATGGGATTTTTCACTTCCATAGTTTTAAGGGTTAAAGGTTAAGGGTTAAAGGTTAATTCAATAGTCTTAAGTTTAATATCAAACGTATTATTTTCTGGAGGCAAAGATACAACAAAACAACACGTTTGTCAAGGGTTTTGCGATTTTTTTATTTTCCTGAGAATCAGAATATTGAAAAAATTAATTTAACTATTCGGCTTTGAATAGTTAAAATTTGGATTGAATTTTCGCAGGAAAACGGGCGTTTTCGCCGCGATTTCAACCCCTTAAAAACACCCCGTTTTTTTCATAGTTTTGTATCGTTTTTTTTTATACCTTTGCCGCGCTAAAAATAGAGTTGGTTTTAATCGTAAGTAACGAAAAAACAATAAAATAAATCTACAACCAAATTTTATAGTATGGAAAAAATAAAATCATTGGCAGATCTCAAGAAAAAGAGAGAAGAGTTGCAATCCAAGATTGAGTTGCGCGAAGGCGGCGAGAACGTCGAGAACCTCGTGCAAGTCAAGGTGGCTATGGCAACCTGCGGTATCGCTTCCGGCGCAAAACAGACCATGGAAGCCATCATTGAGGAATGCAACAAGCAAAATGTCAAGGCTGTTGTGACTCAGACGGGCTGCATGGGCTACTGCTATGCTGAACCTACCGTCGAAGTTAAGAAACCCGGTCAAGACCCCATCGTCTTCGGTCACGTGGACACCAAGAAGGGCCAGGAACTCGTCACCAAATACATCATGCAAGGTGAGATTCTGGAAGGAGTCATTCCGGTAAATTACGAAAAAATCGACAAATAACCAGTAAGGAGGTCAGTTATGGCAAATTATAAATACCACATTCTGCTCTGCGGCGGTACGGGATGTACGGCCTCAGAAAGCCCCAAAATCAGAGAGAATTTCATTCAAATCCTGAAGGAAAAGAACCTTTCCGACGATGTGCAGGTCGTGACCACCGGTTGCTTCGGCTTCTGCGAGAAAGGCCCCATCGTGAAGATTCTTCCCGATAACACCTTCTACACCCAGGTGAAACCCGAAGACGCCCTCGAGATCGTCAACGAGCACATCATCAAAGGTAGAAAAGTGCAGCGCCTGCTTTATGAGAACCCCGAGAACAAGGCTCACATCTCCGACTCCAAGCACATGGGTTTCTACAAGAAACAGATGCGTATCGCCCTTCGTAACTGCGGTTTCATCGATCCCGAAAACATCGAAGAATACATCGCACGTGATGGTTACAAGGCATTGGCCAGCGTTCTGGAGCAACACGATCCCGCTGCCACCATCGACATCATCAAGAAGTCCGGTCTCCGCGGCCGTGGCGGCGCCGGTTTCCCCACCGGTTTGAAGTGGGAACTCTGCGCCAAGAACGCTGCCGACCAGAAATACATCATCTGTAATGCTGACGAGGGCGACCCCGGCGCATTCATGGATCGTTCCATCTTGGAAGGCGACCCGCACTCCATCATCGAGGCTATGGCCATCGGCGGCTTCTGTATCGGCGCCACCATCGGTCTGGTCTATATCCGCGCTGAATACCCGCTGGCTATCCACCGCCTGCAAGTCGCTATCGACCAGGCTCGTGAATACGGCCTCCTCGGCAAAAACATCTTCGGCACGGACTTCGATTTCGACATCATCCTCCGCTACGGTGCCGGCGCATTCGTTTGCGGTGAGGAAACCGCTCTGATCCACTCCATGGAAGGCCAGCGCGGTGAGCCCACCTTCAAACCCCCGTTCCCGGCCGTTTCGGGTTACATGAAGAAACCCTCCAACGTGAACAACGTCGAGACCTACGCCAACATCCCCGTCATCATCAACAAGGGCTGGGAGTGGTTCTCCTCCATCGGCACGGAGAAATCCAAAGGCACGAAAGTGTTCGCTCTCGCCGGTCAGATCAACAACGTCGGTCTGATCGAGGTGCCTATGGGTATCACCCTTCGTGAGGTCATCTACGAAATCGGCGGTGGCATCAAGGGCGGCAAGAAGTTCAAAGCCGTGCAAACCGGCGGTCCTTCCGGCGGCTGCTTGACCGAGAAGTTCCTCGACACCCCGATCGACTACGACAACCTCGTGGCTGCCGGCTCCATGATGGGCTCCGGCGGTATGATCGTCATGGACGAGACCTCCTGCATGGTCTCCGTCGCTAAATTCTACCTCGACTTCACCGTGGAGGAATCCTGCGGTAAGTGCACCCCGTGCCGTATCGGTAACAAGCGTCTGAGCGAAATCCTCGACCGCATCACCAAGGGTAACGGCACCATGGAAGACCTCGCCCTGCTGAAGAACCTCAGCCACGTCATCAAAGACACGGCGCTCTGCGGCTTGGGTCAGACCTCCCCGAACCCCGTCTTGTCCACCATCGACAACTTCTGGGATGAGTACGTGGCTCACGTGACCGAGAAGAAATGCCCTGCCGGACAGTGCAAGGCCCTCAAACAGTATGTCATCGACGCTGACAAGTGTAAAGGTTGTACGGCCTGCGCCCGCAACTGCCCCGTCGGCGCCATCAAGGGCACGGTCAAGATGCCTCACGAAATCAACCAGGAACTCTGTATCAAGTGCGGTACATGTATTGAGAAATGTAAATTCGGTGCAATCAGTATTATTTAGTGAAAGGTGAACAATATGGATACAATTAAATTAACAATAGACAATAGAGAAGTTGAAGTGCCGAAAGGTACTACGATTCTTAACGCCGCAAAGCAGATGGGTATCTCCATCCCCACCCTTTGCCACTTTGAATTCAAGGGCATGGATGTCCACAACAGACCTGGTGGATGCCGTCTCTGTGTCGTGGAGGTCGCCGGCCGCCGTAATCTGGCGCCCGCCTGCGTCACCGAATGTATGCCCGACATGGTGGTCCGCACCAACTCGATGCGCGTGATCAACGCCCGCCGCACGGTGCTCGAGCTCATGCTCTCCGACCACCCGAACGACTGTCTGCAATGCGCCAAGAGCGGCAAGTGCGAGCTCCAGGCTCTCGCCATCCGCTTCGGCATCCGCAGCAACCCGTTCGTAGGCCCCGACCACGTTCAGTCCAGCTACCAGATCGAGGTTTCTCCCTCTATCATCCGCGACATGAACAAGTGCGTCATGTGCCGTCGTTGCGAAATGATGTGTAACGAGATGCAGACCGTGGGCGCCCTCTCCGCTATCGAGCGTGGCTTCCCGGCAGTCGTCTCCACCGCCTTCAACCAACACCTCGACCACTCTCCGTGTACGTTCTGCGGACAGTGTGTTGCCGTGTGTCCTGTGGGCGCTCTTACCGAAGTCGATAACACTGCAAAGGTTATCCGCGCCATCGTGGATCCCAGCAAGAAGACGGTTGTCCAAGTGGCTCCCGCCGTGCGTGTGGCTCTCGGTGAGGAATTCGGCATGAAACCCGGCTCCATCGTGACCGGCAAGCTCACCGCCGCCCTCAAGGCCCTCGGTTTCGACTATGTGTTCGACACCGACTGGAGCGCCGACTTGACCATCATGGAAGAAGGTACCGAACTCCTCGGCCGTCTCGGCAAATTCCTCGCTGGCGACAAGGATGTCAAGCTGCCTATCCTGACCTCCTGCTGTCCGGCATGGGTGAACTTCTTCGAACACCAGTTCCCGGAACTGAAGGAACTCCCCTCCACCGCTAAATCCCCGCAACAGATGTTCGGCGCCATGGCAAAGACCTACTTTGCCGACAAGATCGGCGTGAAACGCGAAGACATGGTTTGTGTTTCCGTGATGCCGTGCTTGGCCAAGAAGTATGAGTGCGGTCGTGACGAATTCAAGGTGAACGGCAATCCTGATGTCGATTTCTCCATCACCACCCGCGAGTTGGCTGCCCTTATCAAACAAGCCAACCTCGACTTCACGAAACTTCCTGAGGAAGAGTTCGACAGCCCGCTCGGCGAATCCACCGGTGCTGCTGTCATCTTCGGTACCACCGGCGGTGTCATCGAGGCTGCCGTGCGTACTGCTTACGAGGTCTATACCAAGAAACCTCTCCCGAAGATTGACTTCGAGGAACTGCGAGGTCTGGAAGGCATCCGTTCCGCTACTATCGATTTCGACGGCCTGCCAATCAACATCGGTATCGCACACGGCTTGAAAAACGCCCGCAAGCTGTTAGAGGACATCAAGGCTGGCAAGTGCAACTTCCACGCCATCGAGATCATGGCCTGCCCTGGCGGCTGTATCGACGGCGGTGGCCAGCCCCTGCACCACGGCAACGGCGACATCATCAAAGCCCGTTGGGAAGCTATCTATCAAGCAGACAAGGAAATGCCGATCCGTAAATCCCACGAGAACCCGTCCATCCAAACTCTCTACAAGGAATTCCTGGGCGAACCGTGCGGTCACAAATCGCATGAACTGCTGCATACCCACTATTTCGACAGACAAACGACCGTTGAAGTGGATTTGAACAAATAATTCTGTTTCAGTATTCATCAATAATTAAAAAAACACCATTATGGATAAGATAATTATCAAAATGAAAAAGGAAGTC